>Ga0206106_100046_pt1 | contig 272247 bp, 226 predicted proteins | sample 1B1ome_FD_148677 | JGI IMG/M metagenome (GOLD analysis project Ga0206106, IMG submission 148677) | Enriched microbial communities from leaf-cutter ant dump, University of Wisconsin, Madison, United States - 1B110A | ecosystem: Environmental > Terrestrial > Nest > Insects nest > Nest dump... | reverse complement strand
ACAAAAACGGAGCGAAAAACGGAGTTGTTGTCAAGGGGGCCGAGGTACGAGGCACTTGTCAGGCCCTTGACAGCAAGGAAGTGTTCGCTACCTTTGTGCAGGCAAATAATAAGCAAAATCTTCTAAACTGATTTTGCGAAGCTGTCCAATAATTAGGGGGGTGAGACAGTGATTTGCTTTCATTCTGCCAATTAGCGAGATTTACTACAACTATCGCAAAGTTGATTGCTTCAATAAACGTGTTGTGATTTGCTTTCATTCTGCCAATTAGCGAGATTTACTACAACACATCTTAAGAAGAGCAAGCGAAATTGCAGTTGTGATTTGCTTTCATTCTGCCAATTAGCGAGATTTACTACAACTATTCCTTCCTGGAGGAATCCATGCGCTCCGTTGTGATTTGCTTTCATTCTGCCAATTAGCGAGATTTACTACAACGAATATCATCAGGACGCTTTAGAAGATTTGTTGTGATTTGCTTTCATTCTGCCAATTAGCGAGATTTACTACAACTTGTGAGATGAACCGCAATATCTAATGCAGGTTGTGATTTGCTTTCATTCTGCCAATTAGCGAGATTTACTACAACATAACCAGAGCTATATATTCTGCATTAGCTGTTGTGATTTGCTTTCATTCTGCCAATTAGCGAGATTTACTACAACTTATTATTTTCTGACCACTGGACAAGATCAGTTGTGATTTGCTTTCATTCTGCCAATTAGCGAGATTTACTACAACAAATTCCCGGGCTAATTCTTGGCTTCTTGTGTTGTGATTTGCTTTCATTCTGCCAATTAGCGAGATTTACTACAACAGAGGACTGGCGGGTCCTCTTTAAAGATTAGTTGTGATTTGCTTTCATTCTGCCAATTAGCGAGATTTACTACAACTCACGGGGTACACAAAAAAAAATCACGGGGTAGTTGTGATTTGCTTTCATTCTGCCAATTAGCGAGATTTACTACAACATCGGCGATGCGGCAGCGGAACAGATTGAGTTGTGATTTGCTTTCATTCTGCCAATTAGCGAGATTTACTACAACAATAAAGAGTTTGCCCGTCTCCGCCTTATGGTTGTGATTTGCTTTCATTCTGCCAATTAGCGAGATTTACTACAACTGGGCCGAAGTAAACGCAATGACTTTTCCCGTTGTGATTTGCTTTCATTCTGCCAATTAGCGAGATTTACTACAACGCTTATAAAAAGAAAAAGAAATGATCTTTTGTTGTGATTTGCTTTCATTCTGCCAATTAGCGAGATTTACTACAACGAGTCAACAACGGCTTGTCTTGCCGACATAGTTGTGATTTGCTTTCATTCTGCCAATTAGCGAGATTTACTACAACAAAGTGGGAATTTACGTCGACCAGGATGAAGTTGTGATTTGCTTTCATTCTGCCAATTAGCGAGATTTACTACAACCTTTATTATTAAGATAGAAATCCATCTCCGGTTGTGATTTGCTTTCATTCTGCCAATTAGCGAGATTTACTACAACACTCCCTGTCGTGCATCACGTAGCCTATCGGTTGTGATTTGCTTTCATTCTGCCAATTAGCGAGATTTACTACAACGAATGGAGCATTTTACTATTATTGGGATTGGTTGTGATTTGCTTTCATTCTGCCAATTAGCGAGATTTACTACAACTCAGATGTTTTAGGAAGTGTTGAAAGTCTGTTGTGATTTGCTTTCATTCTGCCAATTAGCGAGATTTACTACAACGTAGCTGAACGAAATACGCTAGCCCATTGAGTTGTGATTTGCTTTCATTCTGCCAATTAGCGAGATTTACTACAACTATTAACCTCTACAGCTCTTAATATCGGGGTTGTGATTTGCTTTCATTCTGCCAATTAGCGAGATTTACTACAACGTTATTGATGCTGATTTTATGAACCAACTGTTGTGATTTGCTTTCATTCTGCCAATTAGCGAGATTTACTACAACAACTTCCCCGATTTTAAAATCTGCAAGTCGGTTGTGATTTGCTTTCATTCTGCCAATTAGCGAGATTTACTACAACTCAAAAGGAAATTGAAAAAAACTCTTCCAAGTTGTGATTTGCTTTCATTCTGCCAATTAGCGAGATTTACTACAACAGAACATGTTTGTTTGTGTATTTTACAAAAGTTGTGATTTGCTTTCATTCTGCCAATTAGCGAGATTTACTACAACCGCTTCACCTGTAACTAGTTTGTCAGGATCGTTGTGATTTGCTTTCATTCTGCCAATTAGCGAGATTTACTACAACGATACTATCTATCTGGAGTATATCTCAGATGTTGTGATTTGCTTTCATTCTGCCAATTAGCGAGATTTACTACAACGTAGAATGTAGTGATAGTTTTGCTGGGTCCGTTGTGATTTGCTTTCATTCTGCCAATTAGCGAGATTTACTACAACATCTTTGTTCAGATATGTATCTAAAAATTTGTTGTGATTTGCTTTCATTCTGCCAATTAGCGAGATTTACTACAACATAGACCTCACTAGTTGGCTTTTTTACAGACACTTATTATCAATATCAGGACCAGAAAAACAGCCCACCAATACTCTCAAGACGAATAAGAAGGCCGGTTTTTGAATCCTGTGCCATCACAAAAAGAAAAGCCTTTGCAAAAGATGTTTGCAAAGGCTTTCTCTATTTTTATAAAGTCCGTAATCTAGTTTGCCGCCTTGTTGGTGGTGGCGATCACTGATCGCAGCTTGTACAGATTAACCACATCTACAGCATGCACCAGCTCCTCGACCGGTACGGTCTTGTCGACCCGCAAGGCTACGGTCTTGCCTGGTCCGGACTCCTGACTTTTTCTTCGTAGCAGATCCTCATACTCCTCAAAAGAGATAGGTTTGTTTTCATAAAAATACTGCTTCTGGCTGTTGATCGAGATATTGACCAGCTCCTGGTGCATGCTCTTGCCGGTACGTGACTCGGGCAGAAGCAGACCTATGGCGTTTTGGCTGGCCAGTGTGGAGACCATCAGGAAAAACAGCATCAGAAAAAACAGTATATCGGACAGCGAAGAGGCTTCCATACCGGCATGCCCTTTTTTTCGGCGTCTTATCTTCATACTCGTACCGGGTTATATAGTATTTCCATAAAGTCTGCTATATCCGACTCTACGTCCGAGATAATATTGTCGGTCATATAGTTGAGCGATGTATACATAATATAGGCTGTCACGCCCACCACCAGACCATAAGCGGAAGTGATCATCTTTTCATAAATACCGCCCGCTATAATACCTATGCTGATATCATTGGCAATGGAGATATTATAAAAAGACCTGATCATACCTACTACCGTACCCAGAAACCCGAACATGGGAGCTATGGTAGCAATGGCGGCCAGCAGACTGATTTTTTTCTCCATACGGGCTACTTCCACCGCAGCGGCATTTTGCATACTATTTTCGATCTCCCGTACAGGCATGCCCAGACGATTAAGAGCTTTGCTCAGTATACGTCCGGTAACGCTGTCGGAAACCGTACACAACTCTCTGGCTTCATCCAGCCTCCCATCTCGTATCCTGCTTTTGAGTGTACGCAGCAGGCTGGAATCTTTTCTGGCTGCTTTGCGCAGATAGAGCAGTCTCTCTACAAAAATAGTAACTGCGATAACTGATAATATCAGGATCGGAATCATGAGATAACCGCCCTTAAGAAAGAGATCCAGCAGAGTCATTTCAGAATCTTCCGGTACAGGTGCATTTGTAACAGTTGCAGTCTGTATTTGCAAAAGGATTTGATGAAACATATGTGTTTAATATCGTACTGATATTTCCGAACTAAATGTAGAAATAATTCTTCAATCCGTGATACCGCCTGACAAAAAAATATTCAAGGCACTCTTCCAATATAATAAATTAAAAAACAAACCGTTAAGTCTCCTTAAGCATATGTATTTGTCGACCTGTAAACTCCATATTTCAGCTATCCGTAATACCCCCCTTGCATACGGCCCGGAATATACCCGCACACACCAGCCCGATCGAGCACATAGAGTATTTCATTTTCCCACTTGGCAGTGCCACTCTGGCACATATCAGATACCATACAAAATCTGGATACGGACAGCACAGCCACCATCAAATATGCTATGCATATAACAAAATTTATTAGCTTTGCAGAAAGGTAGGACTATGATTAAGATAAAAAGAGAAACCATTATCAAAGCAGGCGATACGCTGGTAGATACACAGAATAATCAGAACTGGAAAGTCAACAAGATTGATGGATACTACTTTCATCTTGCCAACGAAAAAGGCACCGAAAAGGTGTTGAGCAAATTTGATCTGATGATTATTCCGGGACTGCAGCTACAGCCGGCAGACGATCGCGGATACTACTAATAAGTCAGTAACTAAAGGTTTGCCCGCCATGCCTGCCGCCTGTGCGGCTACCAGTCTTTAAGAATATGGCGGTTTGTCAATACTTGGCTTGTCTGTATTGCGATTTGGATGTTTTACAGGCACATTGTCGCCGGGCTCATCGGGACCATCCATAAATTCCTCTCTGACCTGATCAGCCAGATCCGGATTGAGCGGCCGGGTTGATCCTCTTATTTCCAGACTGTCGTATTGGTTTCCGGTTAGTCTTTTATCTTTATTCCTCATAGTTCGTATCGCTGTTTGTTTTTGATTTTTTTCCTTTATTTTACAACAAACATTTACAAAATATAGTTGGATAGCGCGTCCTTTTTCTGAGCCTGTGCAAATGCACAAGCTGTGGTAAATGCTCCGCTGCCGATATTAGACGATAGCCTCATGCCTGTTTCGACTTTCAAAACCATCTTTGAACTGCTTAAGACCATGTTCAGAGAGTTTCAGCGCGACAATGTAATCGCACTGAGCGCATCCATCGCTTTTTATACCATATTTTCGCTGCCAGGCATGCTGATCCTGATCATCCGGGTCACGGGCCTCTTTATAGAAGAGGATATGATCAAAGGCACTCTGGCGCGACAAGTCGGGGAAATCGTTGGCGAAAACGCCGCACGCGAGGTACAGAAGATCATAGAAAATGCCGATCTTACACATACCACTCCGCTCATGACACTGGTAGGTCTGTCCATACTTGCCTTTAGTGCCAGTTCAGTATTTACTATTATACAGTCTTCGCTCAATACTATATGGGGCGTACGCCCCAAGCCCAAAAAAGGCATACTCAAGCTGATCAAAAACCGCGTATTGTCCTTCCTTATGGTACTATTTCTGGGCATGCTCATGCTTCTGTCTATTTTTATAGACCTGTTTATGACGGTATTCCGTGATATGCTGGTGCTGATTCTGCCCGGAGCCCTGAGTACTATTGTTCCGCTGATGTCAGCCATTGTATCGTTTCTGATTCTGGCTATCGCTTTTGCCTTCATATTCAAGGTACTGCCAGATGTGCGCGTACCCTGGAAAGATGTAGCTGTAGGTGCACTGGTTACTACCCTGCTATTTACAGTGGGCAAGTACCTGATCGGAATTTATCTGAGCACCAGCAACTTCAATACTACATACGGTGCAGCCGGATCGATTGTACTGATCCTGATATGGGTCAACTACTCTGCCATGATTATGCTGCTCGGTGTAGAGTTTACGCAAGCCTATGCCCAGGTAATGGGCCATAAAGTGACCCCGGCATCCAATACTGTCCAGATCGAAATGAAGGAAATCGATACAAACAATTCCTGATCAGCAAGCCGGGTTATCCGGAGCGGAAACCTACGCTGCAGGTATGCAAAATTTGGTTCATTTTCCGGTTCAATCTTTTTGATTACCCCGTTTTGTGCTTAACTTCGCAGAATTTTGAACTCAACATTCGTTTTAAAGTACCATTTAAAAAAGGAATTAAGCCTAATACACAACATCTTACCATGCCAAAAGATCAAAGTATTAAATCAGTATTAATTATCGGTAGCGGTCCGATCGTAATTGGCCAGGCCTGCGAGTTTGACTATTCAGGTTCTCAGGCTTCAAGGTCTTTGAGAGAGGAAGGAATCGAAGTCACACTTATCAACTCTAACCCGGCTACGATCATGACGGATGAGGTGACCGCAGATAATGTATATCTGAAACCTTTAGAGAAAAAATCGATCATCGAAATCCTCGAAAAACACAAGATCGATGCAGTACTCCCAACCATGGGCGGCCAGACGGCGCTAAATCTGGCCATAGAATGTGACAAAGCAGGAATATGGGAGAAATATGGCGTGCGTATCATTGGTGTAGATATCGACGCGATCGAAACTACCGAAGATCGTGAGAAGTTCCGTAAGCTGATGCTCGAGCTGGATGTTACTGTGTGTAAAGGCGAAACTGCTACTTCTTTTCTGAAAGGAAAGGAAATAGCACAGAAAATCGGTTTTCCCCTAGTAATTCGCCCTTCCTATACACTGGGAGGCTCCGGAGGAGGATTTGTCAATGATCCTTCTACATTTGAAAAAGCGCTTTCTGCCGGTCTGGAGGCTTCTCCTATTCACGAAGTACTGATCGAACAGAGCATTCTGGGCTGGAAAGAATATGAGCTTGAGCTGCTCAGAGACAATAAAGGCAATGTGATCATCATCTGCTCTATCGAAAACTTTGACCCTATGGGGGTGCATACCGGCGACTCAATCACTGTTGCGCCTGCCATGACACTGCCAGACACCATATACCAGAAGATGCGAAATCTCGCTATCAAGATGATGAACGGTATCGGACAGTTTGCCGGTGGATGCAATGTACAGTTTGCGGTAAATCCGGAAGACGACACTATTGTAGGTATAGAAATCAACCCGAGGGTATCACGCTCATCGGCACTGGCATCCAAAGCGACAGGATATCCTATCGCCAAGATCGCTGCCAAGCTTGCTATCGGATACAACCTCGATGAACTCAAAAACGCGATCACCGGTACTACCAGTGCCTGCTTTGAGCCCGCTCTGGATTATGTGATCGTAAAGATCCCGCGCTGGAACTTTGACAAGTTTAAAGGGACCAACCGCGAACTGGGTCTGTCTATGAAATCTGTGGGCGAGGTAATGGGTATAGGCCGCAATTTTCAGGAAGCCCTGCAAAAAGCCTGTCAGTCGCTGGAAATCAAACGCAATGGCCTTGGCGCTGACGGCAAAGAGCTGCAAAGACAGGATCAGATTCTGGAAAGTCTTGAGAAGCCAAGCTGGAACCGTCTGTTTCATGTCAAGGATGCCTTTACGATGGGTATTCCTTTCAAGACAATCCGCAAGATTACTCAGATTGACCCCTGGTTTCTGCATCAGATCGAAGAGCTTCACCTGTTTGACAAAGAAATCCAGAAACATACACTTGATACCATTCCTGAGAGCCTGATGCGCACAGCCAAGCAAAAAGGTTATGCTGACCGTCAGATCGCTCACCTGCTTCGCTGCCTGGAAAGTGAAGTATTTAACAAGCGCCGCGAAATGGGCATACACCGTGTATACAAGCTGGTTGATACCTGCGCCGCTGAATTTGAAGCCAAAACCCCGTATTACTATTCTACGTTCGATGGCGAAAACGAATCGGTCTCTTCTGATCGTAAAAAAGTAGTAGTACTCGGCTCAGGTCCCAACCGTATCGGTCAGGGTATAGAGTTTGATTATTCCTGTGTACACGGCGTGCTGGCCGCCAAAGAGTGCGGCTATGAAACGATCATGATCAACTGCAATCCTGAGACAGTATCGACAGACTTTGACATCGCTGACAAGCTGTACTTCGAGCCTGTATTCTGGGAGCATATCTACGATATCATACTGCACGAGAAACCGGAAGGTGTGATCGTACAGCTTGGCGGGCAGACAGCACTTAAGCTTGCCGAAAAGCTGGAGAAATACGGTATCAAGATCATGGGGACTTCTTTTAAGGCGCTAGACCTTGCTGAAGACCGCGGGAGTTTCTCTACCCTGCTCAAAGAAAACAATATCCCATATCCAAGATTCGGTGTAATTACCTCTGCCGAAGAAGCAATCGAGCTCTCCAAGGAGCTCGATTATCCGCTGCTGGTAAGACCTTCTTATGTACTCGGTGGTCAGAGCATGAAGATTGTAATCAATGAAGAGGAACTGGAACAGCATGTAGTAGACCTGCTAAAAGATCATCCTGATAACCGGGTATTGCTTGATCATTTTCTCGAAAACGCAATTGAGGCCGAAGCTGATGCAATCTGCGACGGAGAAAATGCCTATATCATCGGTATCATGGAGCATATCGAGCCTGCAGGTATCCATTCGGGAGACTCTTATGCAGTACTGCCACCTTTTGATCTGAGCGAGAACGTAATGCGCCAGATCGAAGAATATACCAAAAAGATCGCTATAGCGCTCAATACCGTTGGTCTGATCAATATTCAGTTTGCTATCAAAGACGAAAAAGTATATATCATCGAGGCAAACCCGAGAGCATCACGTACCGTGCCGTTTATCTGCAAGGCATACAAAGAGCCTTATGTAAACTACGCAACCAAGGTGATGCTCGGGGAGAAAAAAGTCAGTGACTTTGATTTCAAGCCGTATAAAAAAGGTTATGCAATAAAAATCCCTGTATTCTCGTTCCATAAGTTTGCAGATATCAAAAAGGAACTTGGTCCCGAGATGAAGTCTACGGGGGAGGCGATTTACTTTATCGATGATCTGAAAGATGATTTCTTTATAAAAGTATACTCTGAAAGGAACTTATATCTGAGCAAATAGCTTATTGGTTATAATGGGAGGACTTTTAAAACTTATACTGTTCTGCTTTTGCATTTATCTGCTTCTGAAATGGCTTTTTAAGCCGGTCATTCAGTATTTTCTGAAGAAAGCGGTAAATGACTTTGTAAAAAAGAATGGCGGTCAGTTTGATCCCCGCTATCAACATCAGTCAGGCAGAAGGCCTGAACAGCGTGAAGGCAGTATTAATGTTGACTATGTACCACCTAAAAAAAATGATCCTAAAATCCCCGACAACGAAGGAGAATACGTGGATTATGTCGAAATAAAATAGCCCGGAATGATATTTATGAATCCGCACGAAAAACTTCCATTACGAAGATTTTGTGCGGATTTGTATATTACGGAGTCAACGTTTCGCTATTAAAAACCTCATCCTTAGCCAAGGACGATCATGAGAGATCATTAGTCCTTTCCGAAAATCATCTCAAAGCTATACAGTCAATTCTCAATACCACTGTAGATGACCCGGCTAAACATTAGGGGTATTTGCAGGTTTTGTTTTTTTAAATATCTTTGATTTAGTTTTCGCTGCTGAAAGAGGTTTTCAGTACTGTTTTATAAAGTAAAAAATATGTCATACAATCATATTTTCGAACTTTTAGGCAACGATGCGGAGTATCTGCTTAAACACGAATGTAGTACTATTCCGAAAACCGATATACGCCAGCCGGCTCCCGGTTACGTCGATGAGAGCTTTGCGCTTTCGGACAGAAACAACAGGGTACTGAGAAATCTGAGCACTTTATTTGGTCACGGAAGACTTGCCAATACAGGCTATGTCTCCATACTTCCGGTAGACCAGGATATAGAGCATACAGCAGGTGCCAGCTTTGCACCTAATCCGATTTATTTCGATCCGGAGAATATTATACGTCTGGGCATTGAAGGAGGAAGCAGCGCTATTGCCAGCAGTTTTGGAACCCTGGCCCTTCATTCCAGAAAATATGCCCACAAGATCCCGTTTATAGTAAAGATTAATCATAACGAACTGCTGACCTATCCCAACAAATATGATCAAATCATGTTCGGGTCGGTAAAAGATGCGTGGAATATGGGAGCAGTAGCTGTTGGCGCTACCATATATTTCGGAGCCAAAGAATCAAACCGTCAGATACAGGAAGTAAGCGAAGCATTTGAACTGGCTCACGAGCTTGGTATGGCCACTATACTATGGTGCTATACCCGCAATGATGCATTTAAAAAAGATGGGGTAAACTATCATAATGCCACAGACCTGAGCAGCCAGGCAACACACCTCGGAGTCACGCTGCGTGCAGATCTGGTAAAACAGAAACTGCCCGAAAACAACGGAGCATTTAAAGCGCTCAATTTTGGCAAATATGATGACCGGATGTATTCAAAACTATCATCCGATCACCCGATCGATCTGACCCGCTATATGGTAGCAAACTGCTACATGGGAAAGATAGGCCTGATCAACTCTGGTGGCGAATCAGGCGAATCGGATCTGACCGATGCAGTAAAAACCGCTGTAATCAATAAAAGAGCCGGAGGCATGGGGCTTATCCTTGGCAGAAAAGCGTTTCAGCGCCCCTTTTCCGAAGGAGTAAAATTGCTTCACAATGTACAGGACGTATATCTTACCGAAGAAATCACCCTGGCATAAATACATACAGTTTTCAAAAAAGATCGATCTAAACGCATTATTTTAAATACAAGGCATGACTTGGTTTCAACGTAAAGAAAAAGGTATAATCACACCGACCGAGCTGAAAAAGGAAGTTCCAGACGGACTATGGCATCAGTGCCAGGAATGTAAAGCCGTCTTCCTGACAAGCGAACTGGTGGAAAACGCGTACACCTGTACCCAATGTAATTATCATACCCGCATCGGGTCGGCTGAGTATTTTGAGATACTGTTTGACGACAACCAGTTTACCGAACTGGATAAGGATATGATTTCCGGCAATCCTCTCGAATTTGAGGACTCTCAGCCATATCCGGATCGTGTAAAAGCCAGCCGCAAAAAAACCGGTCTTAATGATGCGGTCCGTACCGCTTACGGTGAGATGAACGGATCAACGATTGTGATATCCTGCATGGACTTCAAATTTATCGGAGGTTCCATGGGATCAGTAGTGGGCGAAAAAATAGCACGCGGTATTGACAAAGCCCGCGAGCTGAAAGTGCCTTTTCTGATGATTTCCAAATCGGGCGGTGCCCGTATGATGGAAGCTGGTTTCTCACTGATGCAGATGGCCAAAACCTCTGCCAAACTGGCGCTGCTGGATAAAGAGGGGCTTCCCTATATATCCCTGATGACAGATCCCACTACGGGTGGTGTTACTGCTTCATTTGCCATGCTTGGCGACTTTAATATTGCTGAACCGGGTGCTCTCATCGGCTTTGCAGGACCAAGAGTAATCCGTGAAACGATCGGAAAAGATCTTCCTAAGGGTTTCCAAAGTGCAGAATTCCTGCTGGAACATGGTTTCCTGGATTTTATCATTGATCGTAAAGAACTAAAAAATCAGCTGTCCGGCCTGCTTTCCATGTTGAAAAAAGGCTAAAAACAGACACTGTATAAAAATAGACAGCCGAACGGAAGGCCATATCTGGCTTTAGCCCGTTCGGCTGTTTTTTTATTCCCCTGCATAGTAAACGCACTCTCCTATCGCTTTATTTTACAGGATTAGACCCAAGATTAACTATCCGTAAATTTTTAGATTATTTCAATCAATCACTGGGTGGAGTTTGAAAGCCTAAAGCTCAACGATCGCAATGCGACTGTCAAGGGGAACTGAGTTTATCGAAACCCGGGGATTTGAGAGTCTCAGCCACATAGTTGCCTGAGTTCTCGGAGGCAAAGGGATCGCATCCTGCAACCAGTGAAGCTTATTCTCTTTATGTATTTGCTATGAGGAAAATGTCATCAATCATTTAACAATATAGCATATTAATACGCCTTTCTTATAAACTGCATAATGTACTTTTGCGGGATTAATATGCTCTATGCATTGACTTTTCGGCACGTAGCATTTATCCGGCAATCTGTCTACTTCCAGGGGTATATTCTAAATTCATATTTCTGACACCTAACTATCGGGCATAAAAAAAGCCCCTTTCGGGGCTTTCTTCATATAACAGAAGTCATAATTATAGTTTAGAGCAAGCATCGATACAGTTAAGATCTTCAAATGCACCTTTTAGCCTGCTAACCATGCTTTCTTCTCCTTTTCTCAACCACACTCTGGGATCGTAATGCTTTTTGTTAGGGCTGTCCGGACCATCAGGATTTCCGATTTGTCCTTGCAGATACGCTTCTTTTGCTTTATAGTTTTTCAATACGCCTTCCCAGAATGACCATTGCATATCAGTATCAATGTTCATCTTGATCGCTCCGTAGCTGATCGCCTCACGGATTTCCTCTCTGCTGGAACCAGAACCACCATGGAATACAAAGTCCAATGGTTTCTCTGCCGACAGACCAAAACGCTCTCTTACGTAATCCTGAGAATTTTTAAGGATCTTCGGCTCTAGTTTTACACTACCAGGATTGTATACACCATGTACGTTTCCAAATGCTGCTGCAATAGTAAAACGATTGCTTACCTTGCTGAGAATCTCATAAGCATAAGCAACTTCTTCGGGCTGAGTATATAGTCTTGACTTATCTACGTCAGAGTTATCTACACCATCTTCCTCACCACCAGTTACTCCAAGCTCGATCTCAATGGTCATACCCATTTTGTTCATACGCTCAAAGTACTCTTTGCTGATTTCAAGGTTTTCTTCGATAGGCTCTTCAGAAAGATCAAGCATATGCGAAGAGAACAAAGGTTTACCATTTACTTTGTAGTAGGCCTCTCCCGCAGTAAGAAGACCATCAATCCACGGAAGCAGATTTTTGGCAGCATGGTCTGTATGAAGAATTACCGGTACTCCGTAAAACTCTGCCATCTGATGCACATGATATGCAGCAGAAACAGCTCCTGCTATAGCCGCACGCTGATTTTCGTTAGAAACAGTTTTTCCCGCATAAAATACTGATCCACCATTTGAAAGCTGAATAATCACAGGTGAATTAACGGATTTCGCACACTCAAGAACCGCATTGATAGAGTTGGTTCCTATAACATTTACAGCTGGCAGGGCAAATTGATGTTTCTTAGCAGCCTCAAAGATTTCCTGAACCCTGTCGCCACTAATAACTCCTTTTAGTGATGATTTATTTACGCTTTCAATCATAGGTGTAAAGTACTAATTATGTTTAAAGGGCTAAATATACATAAATGGACAGGATTATTGAAGACAATAGGGAAAAACCTTTTATTTTCGGCATTTATCCGCCCCCTCTCATAATCACTCCTGCCTCTCCGGGAGTTATATTTTCAGTCTCTGTTCACATTTTACCGGCTTTTGGTATCATCGTGTGTACGAATATTGTACTCGTCTCTCCTGTCTACGGCAGCTACCCGTCTTTTGTATCGCTCCCGAAGGTCTCTCTCATCTTCTGCATTGAGACTGTAGCCTTTGATATCTTCATCATCCTCATATACCATAATCAAATCAGCCAGCTGGTCGCCAAATCGTGGCAAATCTTCGTACACAAAATGCCAGATTGGATTCCTGTCCAGTTCCAGATAATGATCCATACCGGCATATTGCAGTCCTTTGAGCACATCCCAGTCAAAATCTCCATGGTTGTCCTTAAACTCATCGGTAAGTAATGCCGCTGCCCCGCCTATTTGCGCCAGTTGCGCGAAAACTGCTTCCTGCACCTGTTCCTGCCTGGAAAATTCGGTCTGACTGGAGAATTCTGTATATCCTACGATTTCCCGGATAGAATCCCGGATATCAATCAACCTGATAATATCTTCCTCTTTTATTGCCATCTCCTCTTCCTTTCTTATCTAAAATACCTTGTCTTACTAAAAAAACATATATGAGCAACAGCAAAGTTCACTCCGGTAGCTGAATAGCTGCCCCGATCGGCCAAACAAAAAAAGCCGCCCGGTGGGACAGCTCTTTTTAAAACCCAAATTGCAAAATCTGTTAGCTCACTACGCCTCTTGTCTTAGCTGTGCCTTTACTTTAAAATCAACTCCTTTGAGGGCTTTAGCTACCGGACAGTTCTTTTTGACTTCATCTACATGTTTCTGAAAGATGGCCGGATCCATCCGCTCCACATCAGCATCTACATTGACCTCGATCCGGGTTATAGTAAATCCATCGCTTGATTTCTCAAGAAGAACCTTATCGCTGGTATGTATTTTTTTAACCTTAAACCCATCAGAGCTTAGCGCATTGGCGAGAGCCATAGAAAAGCAGGATGCATGAGCGGCAGCAATCAGTTCTTCCGGGTTAGAACCCTTACTCTCCCCGAAACGGGTAGCAAAACTATACGAAGCTTCTTTGACAATTCCGCTCTCGAGCGAAAATTTTCCTTCGCCTTCCTTGAGATTTCCTTTCCAGACAGCGTCCGCTTTTTTCTGAATCATAACTATTCCGTTTAGTTAAATGAAAAATTCAAATCTGATTCCATATATTGTAAATGTATTTCCCAAACAAGAACGGAACGGATTTTGTTTAGGAGTACCTTGAATTCTATCTATAATCTTCAACACTATAATTACAAAATTATGGCAACACTAAGACTCGGAGATGTGGCTCCCGATTTTACCGCAGAAACCACAGAAGGCACGATCAGTTTTCACGAATGGATTGGAGATAAATGGTGTGTATTATTTTCGCACCCTGCTGACTTTACACCTGTGTGTACTACAGAGCTGGGCATGGTTTCCCGCTATAAAAATGAATTTATCAAACGTGATACAAAAGTAATCGCGGTAAGTGTAGACCCTCTTGATTCTCATAAAGGGTGGATAAAAGATATCAATGAAACACAAAGCTGCAATGTGGACTACCCGATTATCGCGGATTCTGACCGTAAAGTGGCTACTCTCTATGATATGATCCACCCAAATGCCAATGAAACCTTTACTGTACGTTCGGTTTTTATCATAGGACCAGATAAAAAGGTTAAGCTTACGCTTACTTATCCGGCTTCTACCGGAAGAAATTTTGATGAAATACTAAGGGTTATCGACTCTCTGCAGCTGACTGCCAAATACTCAGTGGCAACTCCGGCCAACTGGAAAGACGGTGAGGATGTAGTAATCGCTCCGGCAATAAAGAATGAAGATATTCCTGCCAAGTTCCCGAAGGGTCACAAAGAAATAAAACCCTATCTGCGCACCACTCCGCAGCCTAATAAGTAATCTGTCAAAAACCCCGGATATCCGGGGTTTTTGTTTTTGTAACGAGGAAATTGTCCTGTTTTACCCTGCAAATTGTCCTATTTACATCCCTTCAAATTACGTTTTCATTTTAACTTCGCATATCAGATCATTATACAGCTCATATAACTGAATGAGATCAGAAACACTTAAAAAAAGCTACAGCCATGAACTCTGCTATCCAGGACTACAATGATTTGCGATCAGGCGTAGAAAAAGACATATGTGATATATTGGCATATGAGATCAGCAATTGCCTGCCCGATGCAGAACACAAAATATGGCATGCCCATCCTGTATGGTTTCTGGAAGGAAACCCTATAGTCGGATACAGCAAACTAAAAGGCTGCATACGCCTGCTTTTCTGGAGCGGCCAGTCTTTCGAAGAAGAAGATTTGCAAAAAGAAGGCAAATTTAAAGCTGCCGAAGCTCGCTATATTTCCCCTGATCAGATCAACAGGGAGGATCTGCATCGCTGGCTTAAGAAAGCACGGGAAATTCAGTGGGATTATAAGAATCTTATCAAACGAAAGGGAATACTCGAACGATTAAAATAATCCAATGATGAGCACTCAAAAAACGCTACGTGTATGTGAAAAAGGGCACCGGTACTACAAATCTTCGGACTGCCCCTCTTGCCCGGACTGTGAACGCGAACGAGCTCCGGACTCCGGCTTCCTTTCCAAACTCAGCGTTCCGGCAAGACAAGCTCTGGAACATGAAAATATTCTGAACCTGCAACAACTTGCCACATGGTCCAAAAAGGAAGTGCTTGCCCTGCATGGCATTGGTCCTGCTTCAATACCGGTACTTGAAAAAGAACTGGCAGCGGTTGGCCTTAGATTTAGAAAGGGTTAGCGCTAGTGGCTAATTACTAAATATCAGATTACTAAAATTCTTTCTTTCTGGTAGAGACCTTATATCCACTTCCAGCGCCAAGGCAATCTCTCTGAGTAGCTTCAATGTCGGCTGACTTTCGTTATTGCATATTCGGGTAGAAATATCCTTTTTCGCCAAAACAGCCTTGATCCGGTTGATTTTTATCTTTTCCCCCATAGCATAGCGGAGATTATCAATTTAAAAGAGTAAAACTATTTGCAATTTTAACATTAATCAATACTAAAAAAATCAGGCATGCACTATCCTCAACCAGAAAATGCATGCCTGAAAACAGATTGTATTTATAAAGAACCTATTCTTCTCTATTCTATCGGATCATGGCCTCATACAATATTTCAATTGTATGACGGGCTGTCTTGCCTGTACCATCATGAATCTGATGACGGCAGCTGGTACCGGGAGCCGCAATCAGCGTCTCTTCAGAAGCGCTGCGCACAGCCGGAAATAACACCAGCTCTCCAACCTGCATGGATACATCGTAATGCTCTTTTTCATAACCAAAGGATCCGGCCATTCCGCAGCAACCGCTCGGAATCACTTCTACCTTATAGTTAGCAGGTATGGACAGCATTTTCTGGCTAAACGCTACGGAAGAAAGCGCCTTCTGATGGCAGTGCCCGTGTAGTTTAACAGTCTTCGGCACATCGGTGAAACGATCAGCAGAGATTCTGCCTTTTTCAAATTCTGATGATAAAAACTCATCGACCATAAAAGCACAGGAAGCAATCTTACGGGCAGCTTCCTTGTCAGAAACCAGTGACGGATATTCATCCCTGAAGGACAATATCGCCGAAGGCTCGATACCCAGCAACGGAGTGCCGGGAGTAATAATATCTTTGAGCGCAGCAACATTTTTCTCTGCGATTTTTTTGGCTTGGCGCACCAGCCCTTTGGACAGATAGGTACGGCCACTTTCCAAATGCAGGGGAAGCTCTACCTGGTAACCAAGTCCGGTAAGCAGTTTTATTGCGGTAATACCCAGATAGGTTTCATTGTAATTGGTATACTCATCACAGAAAAGATATACCTTGGATATCGGACTGGCAGGCTGCAGGGATTTCAGATTTTTCTTTGCCCAACGACGCAGAGTCACCGGAGAGAGCGCAGGCAAAGGTCTCTTGGTAGACATGCCCAATATCCTTTTGAGAACAGAGCCGGTCAATGCATTGTTCTGAACAAAATTGGCCAGCCATGGCCAGTAGGTATTAAGGGCATTGATCCTGGAAATATTGGCGATCATCCATGAACGGAAAGGTACTCCGTTGGCATCATAGTAATTCTGCAAAAACTCTGCTTTGAGCGTAGCTACATCCACATTGCTCGGACATTCTGATTTACAGCCTTTGCAAGACAGGCAAAGATCCATCACATCATAAATCTCTTTATGATTAAATGCATTCGTTTTTTCTGAACGGGTCAGAAACTCTCTCAGGATATTGGCTCTGGCGCGGGTAGTATCCTTTTCGTTACGGGTAGCCATATAGCTCGGACACATTGTTCCGCCGATCTTGTGTGACTTGCGACAATCTCCGGAACCGTTGCATTTTTCAGCCATACGCAAGATCCCACCGGTCTCCGCGAAATCAAATACTGTATCGAAACTTCTGGTTTTCTGCCCTGACTCGTAACGCAGGCTTTCATTCATTTTTGGCGCATGAACGATTTTGTTGGGGTTAAAGATATTTTCAGGATCCCAGGCATTCTTGAGATCGCAGAGTATCTTATAGTTTTTTTCTCCCACCATCTTGGAGAGGAACATACCACGTACCCGTCCATCTCCATGTTCACCGCTGAGCGATCCTCTAAACTGCTTGATAAGATCCGCTACATCACTGGTAATTTTATAATACAGCTCTCTGTCTGCCGGATCTTTGAGATTGAGCAAAGGACGCAGGTGCATTTCTCCATCGCCAATATGCGCATAAAAAACTGCGTCTTTGTCGTATTTTTTCAAAATCGCCTTAAACCCTTTGGTATACTCCAGCTGATCGTAGACACTGACTGCAGTATCTTCGATACAGGCTACAGCTTTTGTATCCGGGTCTCCCGGCACATTGGCCAGCAATCCAAGACCGGCTTTGCGAAGTGCCCAGATTTTTTTTACATCTGCGCCATAAATCACCGGAAAATGAAAGCCAAGATTCATGCTCCGCAAGTGGGCTTCCAATGACGCCGCAATCTGTTCGATTTCCTCCCGGCTGTCCCGGGCAAATTCTACTACGATTACAGCTCCGGGATCTCCCTGTATGAAAAAACGATTCTTTTTTTGTTCAATATTAGTCTTGGTGCATTCCAGGATTTTATCATCCAGCAATTCAATAGCTCCTGGCTTAAACTTAAGCGCTTCAACTGTTGCCTGACAGGCTTGTTCGACTGTATCCAGATGAATCGCCACGACTCCCTCAATAACAGGAGGCAGATCTACCAGATTTAATTTTATTTCAGTAGTAAATGCCAGCGTACCCTCAGAACCAGCCAGCAGCTTACAAAAATTAAACATGGGTTTTCCGGCTGTGTATTTGCTGGTCTCAAGCAATTCATCGATGGCATAGCCGGTATTTCTGCGCCGTATTTCCGGTTTGGGAAACTGATCGCGTATTTCCTTCTGTATTTCCGGATTTGATAACGTCTGATCTATAAAACGATAGACTTCTCCTTCCAGCGTCTGAAGCTGTTTTTTTTCTTCAAACGTTGTCGCATCAACTTCCTTAAATATAACTTCACTGCCATCTGCCATTATGGTTTTCAGCTCCAGTACATGATCTCTGGTGGTGCCATACAAAATAGAATGCGCTCCGCAGGAGTTATTACCCACCATACCACCAAGCATACAACGTGTGGAGGTACTTGTCTCCGGTCCAAAGAAGAGCCCGAAGGGCTTAAGATGCATATTCAGCTCGTCCAGTACCACGCCCGGTTGCAGACGTACCCATTTTTCCTCCTTATTTACTTCCAGAATGGATGTCATGTATTTGGATACATCAACTATGATACCCTTGCCTACAACCTGCCCACCAAGAGATGTTCCCGCAGTGCGGGGAATCAGTGATGTTTTATGCGAACGGGCAAACTGTACCAGTTTCTTAATATCCTCAGCTGATCTGGGTCTGGCTACTGCCAGTGGCACCTCCCTGAAATCGGAAGCATCAGTAGCATATAACCGCCGGTACATCTCATCGGTAAACAAATCTCCTTCCAGAGACTTTTTCAATTCTTCTAATTTTGCAAGCATCGGTTAGTATGTGATCGTATTGTTGCGAATTCTCAAATTTACAAGAAAGATAGATGCTATTCTGATAAAAATCGGGGAAATAGTAAATTGCAGCGGCTTTTTTACAAAAAACGTTCTGAGTCGATGAATTCCCTGTACTTAACAAGCGTTTTTAATCAGTCTGACTCACTATCAATACTAAATTTTCAATAACCTTCGGAAATGAAAATCAGGCATTACATTACTTTTCTCGCAGCATCGGCGATACTGCTTTTCCCCTTAATTACGTATTCCGGTAATCCTACATTGTCGGACAGCAGTAAGATCAGCTTTATTACCTGTGGTTCCGGCGATGAGCTCTACTCCACATTCGGTCATTCAGCAGTCCGTGTATATGATCCGCAAAACGAAATGGACCTGGTTTTCAATTATGGGACATTTGATTTCAGTGATCCTGAGTTTTATTCCAAATTTGTCCGGGGCAAATTAAAATATTTTCTTTCCGTAGCTCATTTTGAGGATTTTCTTGAGGATTATGTATACGAAAACCGGTCTGTATACGAGCAGGTACTGAATCTGTCAACAAAAGACCGCAATGCCGTATTTGAGTATCTGAAAGAAAATTATAAAGAAGAAAATCGCTTTTATCTATATGATTTCTTCTTTGACAACTGCTCCACCCGGGAGCTGGATATACTTGAGGATGTACTGCAAACAAGGCTGATATATCCTTCGACAGCTCAGGAGATCTCAGACAGTTCCTTTCGGCAGCTTACGGATCCTTATCTCACCGGCATGCCCTGGTCCGACTTTGGAATTGATCTTGGCTTGGGAAGTCCTACTGACCGCAAAGCCCGATATGTGGAATATGCCTATCTCCCGGACAAATTAAAAGATCTGATTGCTGTATCGGGCATTCGTCATGGTGATACACTTAAGCCGCTCGTAAAGGAGAGCTCTTTCCTGTTTACGAGTACCGCTGTATCTGATGCTGCAAGCATCTCAATTACTGACCCGCTGAGTTTGACCCTGATTTTATTGGGGATAGGAGTTGTATGTACTCTATTTGGGCTCAGGAATGATCATTACTGGTCATGGCTGGACAGAATCCTGTTTCTGATTGTCGGTCTTACCGGATGTCTTCTTACCTTTCTCTGGTTTGGCACAGATCATACGGCTACTGTATGGAATTACAATCTTCTCTGGGCATTACCTACTCATGTCCTGTTTGCTTTGGTACTTAAAAAGATTCGCTATTCGTCCTTATGCCGTTATTATCTGATGATCACTATAATTGGTTGTTTTGCCGCGATACTAGTCCGAATGGCTGGTATACAGCTTATACACACAGCGACATTGCCACTAATAGGGCTTATCTTATTGCGATCAGTCGTAATGTTGTATGGGAGGTCGAGAAAACCACACAAACGCTACTATTGAGATACAACTTTTTCCAGAATATTGGATGTTTCAGATTCCTCACATAAAAACAAAAGGCTACCTGTCAGGCAGCCTTTTGTTTTTATTTCTTTTCTGGCCTTAATTACTTCCACCCACCACCAAGTGCTTTGTACAGATTGATTACTGCTACAAACTGGTCTTTTCGGGTATTGGTCAGTTCAATATTCGCCTGCAAAACGTTGCGCTGGGCCATGATAACTTCCAGATAGGATGCATAGCCTGCTGTAAACAGATCGTTAGAAATTGCAATAGCGCCAGACAGCTCATCAACCTCTTCTTTTTTATAATCATAGGATTGCGCATAATTATCTATAGCAGACATACTGGTATACACCTCCTCAAAAGCTGTAAGTACGGTTTTTTCATACTGGGCAAGCTCTGTATTTCCTTCGGCAATCCGCTGTTTATAGGCAGTTCGCAGCTCATAGCGGTTAAGCAACGGAGTAGTCAGCCCACCTACCACGTTGTACGCAACGGAAGCAGGAATATCAAATAATACTCCGGCTCTGAATGCATTAAGTCCGGCATTGGCAGAAATCGTCAGCGATGGATAAAAAGCCGCTCTGGCAGAAGCAATATCCTCCCTGGCAGCCAGCAGACTAAACTCTGCCTGACGGATGTCAAGGCGGTTCACCAATAACTCCGATGGTATACCGGTAGTAATCTGATCCGGTAGTATCTGTTCATTAATAGGAGCTCCCCTTTCAATTTGTTGAGGCAGTCTGCCCATCATGCGGTTCAGCAGATTCTCTGTATGAATAATCTGCTGCCGGACCATTATTCCAAGACTTCGTGTATTCAGCAGCTGGGCAGCAAACTGCTTTACAGCAAGCTCTGTAGCTCGTCCTGCTTCTTTCTGGAGTGCAACCACCTCTACGGCATTTTCCTGCAATCTGATATTTTCCTGTATAATTCTCAGTTCATTATCATATGCCAGCAATTCATAATATAAGGTCGCTACTTCAGCAATCAGCGCTGTCTTTACGAAATGCATACCACTTTCGCTTGCAAGTAATCTCGCGGCAGCAGCTCTTTTTCTTTTCCGAAGCTTCCCCCAAAGGTCAATTTCCCAGGAAGTTCTCAGGCCCGCAAAATAATCCGGAACAGGATTGGGAATGATTCTGTCTCCATCAACGTATTCAGAAAAATTGGTATCGTAGTTTCCCACCCCGTCAATCGTATAATCACCAAAGCGCCTGAGTCCGCCAGCCAGTTCCAGATCCAGATTTGGAAGCAACGCTCTCTTGTAATAAAAGCGGCTGGCTTCCACCATCTTTACCCGTTGCAGGGCTATTGCCATATCCGGATTATTCTGGATGGCAGTTTCAATAAGGAACCGTAAAACGGGATCCTTAAAAAAGTCATTCCATTTTACATCTGCAGCAGAGGCTGAACCCTGCTCCTGTCCAAATGTATCAGGGACCGCAATCCGGGATGAAAGAGTTACTCTTTCGCCAATTTTACATCCGGAGAGACATACTGCCATCAGGCAGGTCACAAACAAAAACCGTTTGCTGTTAAACATTAAGCTACTATTTTATCAATTAGAAATTAAAAATTATACAACCTCTTCATAGACCTTCCTGCGATTTTTTCTTTTTTCACCCGCTGAAGCCAGTAGTACAAACAGTCCCGGGATCAGGATAACTCCGAAGATCGTTCCGGCAATCATTCCGCCTACAGCAGAAATACCGATTGACTGGTTTCCGATAGCACCGGCTCCGGAGGCAAGACATAAAGGAATCAATCCGGCAATAAATGCGAATGATGTCATAAGGATAGGACGTAAACGCGAAACTGCGCCTTCCTTTGCAGCTTCAAGGACTGATAATCCTTCCTTATTCCTCTGAATAGCAAATTCTATGATAAGGATGGCGTTTTTTCCCAACAATCCTATAAGCATAATAAGAGCGACCTGCGCATAAATATTATTTTCGAGACCTGCGAGTTTCAAACCCAGGAATGCTCCGAAAATACCTGTCGGCAGAGAAAGAATAACCGGCAATGGCAAAAGAAAGCTTTCATATTGAGCCGCCAGAAGAAGATAAACAAAAATAAGGCATACCATGAATATGAAGATTGTCTGATTTCCGGAAAGAATTTCCTCACGGGTCATACCTGACCAGTCATATGTAAACCCTTTTGGCAGTTTCTCCTGAGCAACTCTGATAATCGCCTGAATTACATCTCCAGAAGAATAGCCTGGTGCCGGCTCTCCGGTAACCAGGGCCGAAGTAAACATATTGTATCTGGTAAGCTGCTCCGGACCATAAACCCTTTCAAGTCTGGCAAAGCTTTTGAGCGCAACCATCTCCCCTCTCTGGTTTTTCACATGCAAATTGAGGATATCTTCCGGCTTGGCACGAAAAGCAGGCAAGGCCTGTAGCATAACCTTATACATTTGTCCGAAGCGTATAAAGTTGGAAGCATAGTAACTACCTACAAAAGTCTGCAACGTAGACATCGCTTGCGCTACCGTCACGCCTTGTTTTGCTGCCATATCCTGATCCACATGAATAAGATATTGGGGAAAGCTCACATCAAAATTGGTGTAAGAATTCTGGATCTCAGGTGTTTCATTAAGTGCCTTAATAAAATCATCGGTAACCTGAGCCGTATAGGTAAGAGACCCGCTACCGCTTCTGTCTTGCAGCCTAAGCTCAAAACCACTTGAGTTTCCAAAGCCGGGTACAGTTGGCGGAGAGAAAAACTCAATATTGGCATCGGATATCAGTCCGGTCTTTTCTTTCATTTCAAGAATTACATCATTTACGGACTTCGACCGTTTATCCCATGAAGTAAGGTTTATCATACCCATTCCATAAGAAGCTCCGGCTGATTCGGTAATAAGACTATAGCCGGCGAGCGTAGATACGGACTCTACTGCTTCAAGACCCGCGGCCACTGCCTGAATTTTATCCAGCACCACTTCGGTACGCTCTACAGTAGCCCCCACCGGAGTGGTAACATTAACATAGATAATTCCCTGATCTTCGGTTGGTATGAAACCGGTAGGAAGCAAGGTGTTTACACCCCAGGTAGCAACGAAAAAGAACAGTAGCATAAGTAAGGTAACAAGCCGCCGGCTTGCTATAAGATCTACCAGCTGCTTGTATTTGCCTTCGAGCGCCTCATACCATCTGTTAAATCCGGCAAAGAAACGGTTAATAAATCCTCCTTTTGCATGACCGTGCGCATGGGTATTTTTAAGCATAAGCGCACACAAGGCAGGAGTAAGCGTAAGTGCATTGACTCCTGAAATAATGATTGCGATCGCCAGGGTTATGGAGAACTGCTTATAGAATACTCCAACCGGACCGGTCATAAGTGTTACGGGAATAAAGACAGCGGACATAACCAGCGTAATTGCAATGATGGCTCCGCTAATTTCATTCATGGCTTCCAGCGTAGCTTCCTTGGCCGGAAGCAGTTTCTGTGACATCTTGACGTGAACTGCTTCTACCACTACTATGGCATTGTCAACAACTATACCTATGGCCAGCACCAGGGCAAAAAGCGTTAGCAGGTTGATAGAGAAGCCAAAAATCTGCATGAAGAAGAATGTTCCTACAAGAGATACCGGAACGGCAAGTGCCGGTATAAGCGTAGAACGAAAATCCTGTAAAAAGATATAGACAATGATAAATACCAGAAGAAATGCTTCGAAAAGTGTTCTCAATACTTCGCTGATGGAAGCATCCAGGAAACGCGACACATCATAGGCAATGGTGTAACGCATTCCGGGAGGAAATGATGTTTGTTGAAGCTCGGCCATTTTTGACTTTACATTGGCAATAACATCGCTCGCATTGGACCCGGGACGCTGTTTAAGCATGATGGAAGCCGAAGGCTTACCGTCTGCTTTTGAAACCATCGAATAATCCAGAGAGCCGAACTCAATCTCTGCCACATCTTTTAGTTTCAGCATGGATCCATCCGGGTTTGCACGGATAACTATATTTTCATACTGAGCAGGTTCGAAAAGCTTACCGGTATAGCGCAGTACGTATTGCAGCATCTGCGGATCTCTTGCCGAGCTCAATCCTGACTGGCCCGGAGCTGCTTCCACATTCTGATTCCGGATAGCCTCAACAATCTCATCAGGAGAAACTTCGTAGATCGCCATACGATGGGGCTTGAGCCATACCCGCATAGAGTAATCCCTGTTTCCCATAATCTCGGCAAAGCCTACACCATCGATCCTTTTGAGCTCTGCAAGTATATTGATATCGGTAAAGTTGTATACAAACTGCTCATCCATGGTGCTGTCATCACTCAGGATATTCAGATAAAGAAGCATACTGTTTACTTCCTTCTCTGTCATTACTCCTGCTTTAATTACCTCTTCCGGAAGCTCATCAATTACAGTCTGTACTCTGTTTTGCACGTTGACTGCCGCCAGATCCGGATCGGTCCCCACATTGAAAAAGACGGTAATAAGCGTGGTTCCGTTGTTGCTCGTTACGGAAGACATATAGGTCATACCAGGTACTCCGTTGATCGCGCGCTCCAATGGGGTAGCAACTGCTTTTGCACATACTTCGGCATTGGCACCTGTATATTTTGCCGTAACTGTTACTGAAGGAGGGACGATATCCGGAAATTGGGTAACCGGAAGCTCAAACATGGAGAGCAGTCCCAAAAAGGTAATGATCAATGATATTACCAGGGATAAAACCGGTCGGTGTATAAATATATTGAACATGTCTGTGTTCTTCTGTTGATTAGGCGATTCCTGATTTGAGTTAGAGTTTTATTTCTGAAGCTGATGAATTATTTCCTGTTTGGATTACCAGGTTTAAATGATACCTGAAAAAGACTATCCAGAGAAACCGGCATAGGATCTACCATTGATCCATCTTTTATCCCCTGTAGCCCTTCGTACACCACCGTTTCACCTTTGTCAAGACCTTCTTCTACCAGAAAGAAATAAGAGATTCTTGATTTGGGAACAAAACTTTTCATGGACACCTCATTCTTTTCATTGACTACATAGACAAAGTTCTTATCCTGAATTGCAATAGCTGCTTTCTGAGGCAGAATAAGTGCATCCTTGATAGTATTAGTAAGTCTGATCCGGCCCGTAGAGCCATGCTTCAGAATTTTTTCAGGATTGGGAAACTGAGCTCTGAACGCCATAGAGCCAGTGCCGGCAGCAAATTCACCCTCCATGGTCTGAACTTTGCCTTTGGAGGTATATTTTGAACCATCTGCCAGAATCAGTTCCACAAAATCATGATTGAGCTTTCCATCCTTCCTTTTGCTCTTTGCATACTCCAGATATTCCTTTTCTGACACCTCAAAATATGCGTACATTGAACTGATATCGGAAACGGTTGTCAGCAGTGTTCCCTCAGCAATGAGACTACCGGTTTTCAGAGGAATCCGGCTGATAACGCCATTGTAAGGAGCTTTTATGCTTGTATAGGATAATTTAAGCTGTGCATTGGTATAGACAGATCTGGCTTCGTCTATCTTTGCCTTAGCGGCTTTTAGCCTTGCCTCTGCCACATCCAGCTCAGATTCGGATATAACACTTTTCTCGACAAGAACTTTTGTACGATCAACTTCAAATCCAAGGGCCTTGGCCTCGGCTATCTCTGTTTCCAGAATTGCCCTGGCTTTTGCAAGCTGAGCTTTGTACTCATCATCATTAATTTTAAAAAGCAACTGCCCCTTACGGACCTCCTGCCCTTCGTCCACATATATGTGATCAAGGTAACCATCAACTCTTGCCCTGATTTCAACATTCTGCACTGCCTGAATATCGGTCACGTATTCATGATGCATGACAACATCTTTTTCGATCAGTTCTGTCACAGGCACTTTTCTGGCCGTCTCCGCTTCTTTATTGTTTTCAGTATCGTCACACGCCGAAAAGCTAAATCCTGCCATTAGCAGAATCAATACAACATCCTTTTTCATTTAAGTCTTTATAGTTTTTTAATTATGATGGTCCCTGATTGGTCAATACTCTAAATTTATCAGAGTATACCTGAAATGTATGAGTAATCTCATCCTGTAGTTAATGTCAGAGCCGGAAGAATATTGGAATATGAATAAAAAAGAAAACATACCTGGTTTTTGATTATTTCCTGATATGATCAAAAACCAATAATCTTTTCAGTCATCCTGACTACTTCTAACCGATCAAAGTAAACCTTACAAGTTATAAAGTTTTATTTAAATAATATAGAGCAAAAATAAATATAACATATCCGGATAATACAATTGTTTTTATAATAAAAAGAATAATAACCGGGTCAATAACGCACTTCCTTTCCACAAACGAAGTGATTTAGATTATCATTCCTTAATTCTAAAATCATGTGCGTTGTTTGTTTTTAATGGCTGAAAGCAAATCCGATTACTTCATAAATAAGTCCAGCAGTTGAAACATGCTGCCTGACCTTTTAACCCGGTTTTTTCATCCGACAAATTCCACAAAGCTACATTTTCTATTCTAAAGCTCCGTCCGCTTTTATCAACACGGATACCGGAATATTCCGATGAATAACCATGTTCTGCAACTTCGGCCAGAAACCGGTTACGGTCCTTTTGCTGATCAGGAGCCGCAGATAGTCTTGAAGGAAGCCCGAGAAACTCTTCCCAGGAGTATCCCCACAAATCCTGAGCCCTCTGATTGGCATAGATAAAAACAGGATCGGCCCCTCCATTATGGGCAAGTACTACAAGAGGTGACTGATACAATAATCTGCTCAGCTCATATGCGTCAGTTACGGGCTGTACAAGGTATTGCTTAAAAAAAAGGTGACGGCTTTGATTAATTATCTGGCTATACCTTACAGCATTCATTTCAAGATATGGCTGCATAAAAAATTATGCGTGGATTTTCTGATTAAAGTTTGTAAAATTGCCCCAATTTAAAAATATCAATCTCAAATGTCTATACGTAAATTAATCGATTTTATTATCGTAAGTTTTGTATGCATGGGATCAGCAGCCTATGCTCAGCTGCCGGATACCATGGCCGCCCCCAAAATAAAATACTGGAAAGTATACGGATCGGGTTCACTTCAATTCAATCAGATCAATCTGAGTAACTGGGCTGCCGGCGGAACAAACAGCGTAAGTATGGTCTCCAACATTTCACTCGGGGCAAACTACAATCGTGGCAAATCCAGATGGGAAAATCTGCTTCAGTTTGATTATGGACTGCTAAAAAACGAAGATCTTCCATTCAGAAAGAACCTGGATGTTCTGAATTTCTCCACTAATTACAGCTACAAGCTGTATAATGATTTTCGAATCACGGCTTTTACTACATTGCTTTCTCAGGTTGCTCCCGGATTTAATTACGCCAATGATCCCCAGGGAGACGACTATATTTCCAATTTTCTTGCTCCGGCATTTATTCAGCAAGGTATAGGTTTGGAGTATGTAAGGGACACTGTTGCCTTCAGCCTTATTCTCTCTCCTCTGGCAGTAAAGCATACCCTTGTACTTGATGACGGAGTTGATCCTGTAACTTACGGCGTACTGTCCGGAAGATCCCGTCATGAATTTGGTGCGTTTATGAAAGCCAGTATCCGGAGAGAGATTCTCAAAAATATTATTTTCAGCTCTGATGTTACACTTTTCTCTAATTATCTGGACAAACCGCAAAATATCGATGTAATCTATCTCGGAAAACTGGATATCGTAGCCAACAAATACATTACTATGTCATTCAGTATAAATCTGATTTATGATGACGATGTTCTGATTCCTGTATATGGTGATCCAAACGGAACAGGCGTCGAGGAACAAATCGGAAGCCGGCCGGCTTTGCAGATCAGACAGGCTTTTGGTGCAGGACTTTCTTATAAATTCTAATTCAGTTTCTATTCAAAAAATATTATGAGCTCATTATCCATACCGGTAGTTGATCTGGCAGACTTTTATAAGGATCCCGAAGCCAAGAAACTCTTTATATCCACTCTGGGCAAAGCATTTGAAGAAGTCGGTTTTGTTGCAGTTAAAAATCACCGGCTGGATGATGAGCTTGTATCTTCCCTGTATAAACAATGTCAGTCATTTTTTGAGCTACCTGATGAGATAAAGAAAAAATACGAAATAGAAGGGCTGGCTGGTCAACGAGGTTATACAGGTAAAGGAAAAGAGCACGCGAAGGGTCGGAATACCGGTGATCTGAAGGAGTTTTATCATATAGGTCAAGAAGTAACCGACAATGATCCTGTTGCCAGTCAGTATCCTGCCAATATATGGCCAGACGAAACAGAGCAATTCAGGAAATACACTCTTGAAGCATATCGGAAACTGGTGCATACCGGAAAAGATTTGCTTCAGGCAATCGCTGTGTTTTTGAATCTCCCTCAAAATTATTTTGAAAAGGATGTACATAACGGTAATAGTATACTCCGGGCCATCCACTATTATCCGATTGAAAATCCTGCTGATGTACCGGCTGATGCTGTCAGAGCGGCTCAGCATGAGGATATAAATCTGATAACGCTCTTAATGGGTGCCAGCGCAGAAGGTCTCGAAATACTAAATAATCAGGGTCACTGGATAGCCGTAACAGCGCTGCCGGGACAAATTGTTGTAAATGTTGGCGATATGTTGTCCAGACTTACCAATAACCGGTTGAAATCTACCACACACAGGGTGGTAAATCCACCAAAGGAAAAAATGCATTTATCAAGGTACAGCATTCCGTTTTTTATGCATCCCAAACCTTCCATGGATTTAAGTTGTCTTAACAGTTGTATTGATGAAAACCATCCAAAAAAATTTGCTGATACAACTGCCGGTGAATACCTCACTGAAAGGCTACGTGAGCTTGGGTTGTTAAAATAGCCGAATCCGTTTTGCTGCTGCTCTACATCTCCGTCCCGTTGATTTCTGTATAATAAATAATTTTCGCGTAGCGGGCGACTTTCTGAATTTTTCTATTCACCGACATAATAAAAAAAGGCAGTTCGCGAATGAACTGCCTTTTTTTATTATAACCACTTCCTTTTTCTATCTTACCATCCCCAGTCATCAGATCCCTGATTGTCTGAGTCATCTCCATTATTGTTATTATCTATATTCTCGTCATCCTGGAGACCGCCATCATCATAACCTCCATCTTCAGGATAATCATCTCCCGGTAAAGGCTGATATCGGCTCGGAGCGGGGTCTTTTCTGCGTTTTTTCGGATAATCCGTTCCTTTTGGTCCGGTATACTCTTCAGGTGGCGGAAGCGAGCGCTTCTTTTTGCGTATACGGGGAGCGGTCGGTGTCACCTGCAATTTCATACCAATAGTAGCATAAGCATCTACCGAAGAACGATCGCTTCTCAACGAGATGCCATCCAGATGATCAGTCAGAACAAAACGATAGATCAGTTCGGGCATAATGCTTACACGATGCGAAAACCAGATCTGAAAACCAATACCCAAAGGAAAGGTAATCGCATTCTTTACATAGCCCAATGAAGCTGTATCATTTGCCATAAACGGCAACGCCGGATTAACAATGTATGTTCCGTTCAGAGAATGCACGTAACCTACTCCTGCAGTAATATACGGGCGTACATTATATGGCTTATCTCTGAGCTGCCCATGTCTGGTTACTTTTTTATCCACAAGCAGGAACCGGGCATACGCGTCAAATTGAATAACAGGATGTTCAAATGCAAATCCCAGGTTGTCGGCACGCTCTCCTTTCAGGTTTGCATATCCCAGCTCTGCCCCAAAATAAGTTCTTGGCCATACCTGATAGCTTGCTCCAAGTGAAGCATAATACGATGGGGCACATCCCATAAACTTACAGATATCACCATTAAACGTAGTCAGTCCTCCTGCCAGAGTATAATTAAGTGGTCCCCGATAGTAGTATGAATCAAAAAATCCTGAATATTCTATTCCGTTTCTCTTTTTCTGGGCTGATAAGCTGCCTGCCATAAAAAGGCCGAGTATCGAAATCAATAAAATCTTTTTGTACCTGTTAATCATTAGCAAAACCTGTTTACACAATATTCAAATATATGAAAAATATTAAAAGTAGTGATTATAGTGCAAAAGCATTTGGATTATAATATGGAATCGGAATTATATATGACATTCGTTGTTTACCGGATAATGCGATATTTTGCCCGAAGTCCGTTTATCTATTCAGCTTTATCACGACCTCCAACGATTACTACAATTTCACCCTTTACACCTTTTTCCTTGTAGTGGTCAAGCACTTCCTTCGCAGTCCCGTTTTTTGTCTCCTCATGAAACTTACTTATTTCTCTGCTTACAGAAACTCTCCTTTCTTCTCCAAAATAGGTAACTATCTCTTCCAGCGTCTTTACCAGTCTGAAAGGAGATTCATATAATACTATTGTACGGTCTTCCTCTGCCAGCCGCCTGAAAGCAGTCTGTCTACCTTTCTTCTGTGGAAGAAAGCCAATAAAAAGAAAGCTATCGGTCGGTATACCGGATTTGACAAGAGCAGGTACAAAAGCAGTCGCCCCCGGAAGACACTCGACCTCAATTTCATTCTTAATACATTCCCGAACCAGTAGAAAGCCCGGATCAGAGATTCCGGGTGTCCCTGCATCTGTTATAAGTGCCATCTTTTTGCCTTCTCCGATACGTTCCAGCAAGAAGCTGATGATCTTATGCTCATTGTGTATATGATAACTCTGCAATTTATTCTGTATACCATGATGCTTCAGCAAGACACCGGAAGTACGGGTATCTTCTGCCAGAATCAGATCTACTTCCTGCAATACTTTAATAGCCCTGATGGTAATATCATCCATATTACCAATGGGTGTTGGTACCAGATATAAACTGACATTTTCGCGCAAGACACTCATAAATTCAAAGGTAAAAAAACATTTTATCGGTCCGCATGTTCTTTTGCTTTATTATGTATGAAAACTTTTTTAAGTAAAACCACCTTACTCGAAAACTATCTGAGTATCCGCCAGACCACTGTTGATTTGTGCAGATTTCTTGTACCAGAAGATTTTGTTGTACAGCCAGTTGCAGACGTGAGTCCGCCCAAATGGCATCTGGGACATACTACCTGGTTTTTTGAAACTTTTATTCTTAAGAAGTCCCTTAAAGACTATATCGTATTCAACAGATCATACGATTTTCTTTTCAATTCCTATTACGAAAGTGTGGGTGAGCGCATTCTTCGATGTGACAGAGGCAATATAACCAGACCGGTTTATGAAGAGATTATGGACTACAGGGGGTATGTTGATTCATGCATGGAAGAACTTCTTGGATACACCGACGACAAAACTCTTTCTTATCTGATTGAGCTTGGTATTCAGCATGAGCAGCAGCATCAGGAACTATTGATTACAGATATTAAATATATCCTAGGCCATAATCCGACTTTTCCGCCTTATGCCGAACGAAGTGACTCATTTCTGGAAAAAGGTGAATACAGAAAAGGCAACTTTATTAAGATACCGGAAGGTCTGTATGAAATAGGATATCAGGGAAAGTCATTTTGCTTTGACAATGAATTACCTGCCCATAAGTTTTTTGTACAGACATTTGGCATAATGGATCGTCTGATAAACAATGGCGAATATCTTGAGTTTATATTGGATGGCGGCTACAAAGATTATCGTCACTGGCACATGGAGGGATGGGAAATCATTAAAAAAGCCGGTTGGGAAGCGCCTTTGTATTGGGTCAGAAAGGGTGAACAATGGCTGGAGTATACTTCTGAAGGATTAAAAGAGTTGTCAAAGCTGGCTCCGGTTACGCATGTTAGTTTCTATGAAGCAGCTGCTTTTGCCAGCTGGGCCGGAAAAAGACTGGCAACAGAACAGGAATGGGAAGCAGCAGTTTCGGTTCTGAAGATTAATCCATCCGGCGGCAATTTTTTGGAAAGTAACGTATTTCATCCACAACCACCGGATAATTCTTTTCAGTTTTTTGGTGATTGCTGGGAATGGACAAACAGTGCATATCTTCCATATCCCGGATATGTCAGAGAAGAAGGTGCCCTGGGTGAATACAACGGAAAGTTTATGATTAATCAAATGGTACTAAAGGGTGGCTCATGTGCCACACCTCAACAACACATTCGTCATTCATATCGCAATTTTTTTCATCCTGATAAGCGCTGGCAGTTTACAGGAATAAGGCTGGCTGAAAATATTAAGTAAGTATGATGTTATCAACCAAAGAACAACAGAATCAGATCGAATCATTTGCTCAGGAAGTCCTCAAAGGATTAAGCAGTAATCCCAAACGCATACCCTCCCGATATCTGTACGATGCTACCGGAGATGCTCTTTTCTGTCAGATTATGAATCTTCCCGAGTACTATCCTGCAAAGTGTGAAAGTGAAATTTTGGATACTTTCAAAGAAGAAATCGTTCGTATATGCTGCGAAAACAAACCATTTAAACTTATTGACCTGGGTGCTGGTGACGCCAGCAAAACAGAAATACTTATTCGCTATTTTCTTAAGAAGGACCTGGACTTTGAATATATACCCATCGACATCTCAGCAAATGCCCTGAAGCTGCTCAAGGCTAATCTTAGCTTTAAGTACCCCGGAATAAACATCCGATGTATTCAGGGTGACTATAATCAGGTTTTACAGAAGCTAAAAGAAATAAAAGAACAAAAGCTTGTTCTCTTTCTCGGATCAAATCTCGGTAATTGTGATTATAGAGATTCGGAATGGTTTTTAAAAAAAATCAATGACAATCTTCGCAGAGGCGATTATTTACTTCTCGGTCTGGATCTTAAAAAGGATCCGGAAACAATCATACGAGCCTATTCGGATACACAGGGAATAACCTCCCGATTTAATTTTAATCTGCTGGAAAGGATGAATCGTGAGCTGGGAGCAAATTTCAGGACTGATTTGTTTCGTCACTACGTAAACTATGATCCTGTAAGCGGCGAAGTTAAATCTTTTCTGATAAGCAGGATGGCTCAGTCTGTATATATCGGGAAGCTTAATAAAACCTTCCGCTTCGAACAATGGGAACCTATGCATACTGAATGCTCCAACAAATATGACTATTCTCTTATAACAAGCCTTGCCAGAGAATCAAAATTCACAATAGTTAAAAGCTTCTTTGACGGCAATAACTACTTTACAGATACTTTATGGAAAAAATAGGTATTTAATGTTTATTGTACGCTTTACTCAGATATATAGTCTTCCTCAATCTGGTTTGTATTGATGTCATAATAAGTAATTCTCAATTCATTTCGGGTTAATTTCCGTATGGACCCGATTATCTGAAATACCTGCTCCTGAAGCTTTCCTTTCGAATCGTAATAGTTTCTGGTCTTATTAAATGTAATATCTTCATCGTTATTCAGAAAGTTCCACCCTCCGTAATACGTCTTTTCTATCCCGGTATTATCTGCATAATATGCTTCAAATTTCCCAAATTTTTGGAAAGTAATGGTTTCGAACGAGAATCGGGGTTCTTCTTTGCCATTTATAATCCGTTTTTTCAGCACCCATGTCTGCATGAGTCTCTTATCCCTGGATCTGAAACTAACCAGAGGACCTTCTTCATATTTACAGGAAGAAAGCAAAATAACAACCATGAAAAAAAGATATACATGTTGCATGATGCGTAAAAAAAGAAAAGCAGTATTTTACTGCTTTTCCCTTATTTTTAAGCTATTAATATAATAATTACAATGAACTTTCCAATGCATCCTTGATAGGGATTCTTTCGCCATTCTTATAAGCCACAATCCAGGCATCTTTTACACCCATCTCCCTAAGATACTTTTTGAAACGATCTGCCTCCCAGTAATCTGTAAAGGCCCCAAGCGTATACTTTCGGGTACCATCACTATCGGTATCTCCGCTGAAGTTCGGATGATTATCCAGATACTTTTTCAGATCCTTGTTTCTGAAAGCTCCGATCTGTACTTTATAAAGTATGCTACTGCTTTGTACCGTCTTATTACTATTGACAGATGATGAATTTGTAACCGGGACCTGAGCCGGAGTTGCCGCTGTCTTGCTCTCGGTTTCCTTAATCTCAGCCAGCAGCTTGGCTATCTGAGCATCTTTGGATTGACTTTCCGAGCGATAATGTTCAGCTTCTCCTCTTAACTCCGAAACCTGCTTCTGGAGATTGCTGTTATCATCTACCAGCTGCTTATATTCCTCGGGAGTCAGTTCCTTTAGTTTCTTTTTCCAATCTTTACTATCCGACTGGCCGTAAGAGACCGAAAAGGAGGTTGCCACCAGAATGGCACCCAGAACCAGTTTATTCATTTTCATCGTCATATTCTTTATAAGTAAGGAGTACGTAAAAGCCGGAATTCAAGTTTCTTATATTATATTACTTTTTAAGGCTTCCGATCATATCTTCGGGTCTGACCCATGCATCAAACTGCTCATTGGTAAGAAGTCCGAGTTCTATAGCCGCTGCTCTGAGACTTGTTCCTTCCTTATGCGCCTTTTTAGCAATCTTAGCTGCATTCTCATATCCGATATGCGGATTAAGCGCAGTTACCAGCATCAATGAGTTTTCCAGATTTTCCTTGATAACCGGATAGTTTGGTTCAATACCAACCGCACAGTTCTTATTGAAAGAGTCACAGGCATCTCCGATAAGGCGTGCAGCCATTAAAAGATTAAAGATCATAACGGGCTTAAACACATTAAGCTCAAAATGGCCATTCATCCCTCCTACTGTAATCGCAGCATCGTTCCCTACAACCTGCGCACATACCATTGTCAGAGCCTCAGATTGAGTCGGATTAACTTTTCCGGGCATAATTGATGATCCCGGCTCATTCTCAGGAATCAGTATTTCACCAATACCACAGCGAGGCCCTGATGCCAGCATTCTTATATCGTTACCGATTTTCATAAGACTGACCGCCAATTGTTTTAACGCACCTGAAGTTTCTACTATTGCATCATGGGCAGCAAGTGCTTCAAATTTGTTTTCTGCGGTAACAAATGGCTGACCTGAAAATTCTGAAATTTTAGCTGCTACCAGGACATCATACCCCTCAGGAGTGTTTAATCCTGTTCCTACTGCAGTACCGCCAAGTGCTAGCTCTGACAGATGTGTCAGGGTATTCCTAAGTGCCTTTACTCCGTGATCCAGCTGCGCCACATATCCGGAAAACTCATGACCAAGAGTCAGAGGAGTTGCATCCATAAAATGGGTTCTTCCGATCTTCACTACATTCTTAAATGCCTCTGCCTTCTGATGAAGTGTATTTCTTAATGCCAGAATATTCGGGATGGTTTCTTCAACGATCAGTTTGTAAGCAGCGATATGCATAGCTGTGGGAAAGGTATCATTGGAAGACTGTGATTTGTTCACATCATCATTAGGATGAACCTTCTTTTTTTCATCGTCCAGCTTACCCCCCAGCAAAACGTGTGCTCTGTTAGCCACAACTTCATTGACATTCATATTGCTTTGGGTTCCTGAACCTGTCTGCCATACAACCAGTGGGAACTGATCATCAAGCTTTCCGGCCAGAATTTCATCACAAACCTGACTTATAATATCTTTCTTGTCTGCCGGTAATACCCCAAGCTCGTAGTTCGCGTGAGCGGCCGATTTTTTTAAAATTGCAAAAGCGCGGATAACTTCCATAGGCATCAACTGATTGCCTATAGTAAAATTCATTTTTGAACGCTGAGTCTGTGCGCCCCAATACTTATCCGCCGGCACCTCTACCGGTCCCATTGTATCTTTTTCGATCCTGAAACCCATAATTTTATTGTATTAATAAAACAGTATATAATTTATTTGATGTAAAAAATCAGTCAAAATAATCAACTACAACCCTGTTCAGGGTAACTTTCTTTATGAACTCGGCCACCCGCAGATGTTCCGGATGCTTTTGGTAAATATCCAGCGCTTCATTATCTGCAAAGACTGAAAACAATGAAATATCATAGGCTGCTTCACTTTCATTAAAATTAATACCTACTTCAAACGCTTCAATTTCATTGATCAGATTCGGAAGTTCATCCAGTAATTCTTTCATTTTTGCCAGGTTGCTTTCTTTTGAAGCAGCCTCATTTCCTTGTATTTTCCAGCAAACAATATGTTTAAGCATAATCAATCTGTTTTATATGCAAGTATAAAATAAATTGACGAAAATGGGTAATATGAACTTACCAAGGTTTATGAGCTTCGGAAAAAAACTACTAACAGTACCGATTATCATTTGCAGTTCAGAGCTTATCTCCTCTCAGCGTTCTAAACCTCTTTCTTGCCTCAGCCGCGTATATACTTCCGGGATATTTTGATAAAAATTCTCTGTAAAGATCCATTGCGGCTTCTTTATCGCTAAGGTTATCTTCCAGAATCGAAGCTTTGGTAAAAAGAGCATCATCGCCGAAAATGCCCTGAGAATGTTCTGTTAACAACCGATCAAGAACATTAATTGCCTTGTCATATTCTCCTCTCCTTTTAAAAATTTTTGATTTGAGCCAGTATATTTCATCGGTAAGCGAATGACCTGGAAAAGCAAGTAACATTGAATCGAGCCGAAGCAATGCTTCATCATCTTTATTCTGAAACAGAAGTAGATCAATATCAGCATATTCGGTCAACGCAGCATATGAAGTATCCAGCCCGGAATTATCCTGAATAAGGATGCTGAGGTCCATTGCATCATTGGCAATTTCACGGGTTGTAGCAAGTTTGAGAATGTCGAGATGCGCCTGAGCCAGCTCAAACTCCCCTTTGTAGTACGCAACCTTGGCATTTTTTAGCTTTGCTTCATGGCCCAGCTGATCCTCTTTCATGTCTTTTTCAACTTGTGAATATAACAGGCTTGCTTCCCAGGGTTCTTCGTTCAGAAGATATATGTCAGCCAGGCTTATTTTTGAGAGAGCTTTAAGTTTATGATCTGCGGAAGGTTCATTGATTACAGATTTTAGCAAAGCTATGGCGGAGTCCTTCTGATCAAGATAGAGTCCATACAGTACGGCCATACTTCTTGTTGCCTCGTAAGACTGTGCAGAACGTCCAAGTTCGTTAATCATTTTCTTGTAATCCTGAATAAGCGACATGATTTTTTCTCTGTCCACAGGATACGTATTTTTAACTGACTCTTCCTTAGAGTATATAAGCAAGCGACGGGCAAAAGAATAATTAGGACTGCTTCGGTATTCAGTGGTTATTGTCTGAAAAAATTTTGAGGCGGCATCATAATCCTTATTATCCATAGCAATTCTGCCGACTTCAAGTAACTTATTTCCGTTCAGATTGCCTTTTTTGTCAATAGCCTTTGCCTGCATATACGCGTAGCGGAAGTTTTTATTCTGAATATTGATCCAAAGAAGCAATTCATTAAGCATCATGTCTTCCGGATCTTTTTGAATCATCGCATACAGCTTATCTTCAAGAATTTTAAAATCTTCTTTGTCTTTAAGATAATTCTGAAAATTGTTCTTTACTATTTCCAGCTGAAAACGATTTTCTCTCAGGTAATTAATCATCTCATCGATCATGCCTTCTTTATTATTGAGCATCATATAAGCTTTGGAAAGCTGGATCGCATATTCGTATTTTCTTCCGGAAGCCGAGCGGGCTTCCATTAATAGATCAATTCCCTTCTCTGTTTCACCATTCTTTAGCAGATATTCATAAAGCAAGTCGACTTGCTGAGGATCATTTTTAATTGAGGAGACAATAGAACGAAACTGTTTCTCTGCTTTCGGATCATTTTCCGATTTCATAAAAAGATAAAGATCCGTTTGGTAAAGAATATTATCCGGAAATGCTTTTATTGATTTCCTGACAAACTTCTGCAGCTCATCTTTCTTTTTTAACTGGCGAAGTGTACCCAGATAATTGGAATAGATATAGGGTATATTCTGAGTTTTGGAAGAAAGATCCTGAAATTTGCTGTGTGCTTTTTCATATTCTCCGTTCTGGTAATATTCATTGGCCAGGCTAATATCCTTTTGCTGTGCAAATACACCGGAACAAAAAAAACATGAGAAAACAATCAGGAAAAAGGCATATATGACTTTCATTATTCACACTCTGTTAATAAAAATAAAACTTTTTAAAATCTGATTTTATTACTTGTTATTATACTGTGGATTCGTGGATAACGTATTTAGCTATAATCATGCTTTGAATCCATTGTTTATAAATACAAAGCCGAGGATACGTTATCAACAGATTATACTTATCTAAGTAGTTGAAAATTTGAAGACTTGTATAGTTTTCCATATTGTGGTTGAATTATTTTCAACATCTTTTTGACTGACCACTTTGTTGTGGACATCACATTGACAGGATGTTTTTATTTGTTTGTTTGTTCACTCCATGCTGATCTTTTAGTATTCTGTTTTTGATTATTCACTTTTATTCACATTTTGTTCTTTGAGTTTTACCATGCGGATATCAGTTATTAACTTTTATAAGTATTTGATAATCAGAATTTTAATTTTATACCGCTAACCTCCCAGTTTTCTTTGACCTTGATTGGATCGTTGTAGAAAATTATTTCTTCAGCTCTTTGTCCATTTTCCAAATCGGGTTGATCCCAACGGCCGTTTTGATTTGTATCTGCAATTATTCTGAAGAAATAGTTGCCTGCCTTCAATGAGAGGAACTTAAAACTTTTTTCATTCTTCTTTTCCTCTATCAGACTTAGCTTGTCATCAAGCAACTGCAGAAGGAAGAAATTAAGCTCTGATTCTATTATTCCTTCTATAGTTCCCACTTCTGATTCATTGATCAACGTATATGTTATTGTGTCTGCCTCATTGCCCTGAGTGAAGAGACCTGCAAATAGGGAATCTGGTATGAATACAGTAAGGGAATCTTTTAGTCTTGTATTTATTTCAATTGTCAGGTCCGTAAACAGAGAGTCAGTTTTTGTCACAGAACTGGTCCATTTTACCTGAGGATTTGTTTTAAATTCTTTGCCGGTAAATGATACAGGATAATTGAAAGATAATGTGAATACTGGTTTTGAATAATCAAGTTTCATATTCGCCGGTTCCTTTGTAATGATCAGAGCAGGAAGACTGTCTTTATTCGCTACAGGAAGAAATATGCTTTTCAATGTATCATTGCTTGTATTTCCTACTGAATCTGTAGCAAAAACCAGAATATTCAGTGAATCTGTAGTCTGTTCAGTGTTATATACTATAAGACTTTTGGGATTATTTCCCTTCTTGCTTAGCAGTATTTTCTTGCTGGTTTCTGTTACTACATATGCATTTGATATACCTTCCGAGAATTCGATGCTTATCCGGTTTACATCTGGTTGATCTCTCAATATTACTGGTTTGAGAGTATCGATTTTTACGGGATACAGATTCTGGTTTACAATGGGTGTATCTAACTTAAGATGCATTATGACATCAATCAGTTCATTTCCTCCATCGTATTTTAGATTTCTGTCATCATCTTTAATTGCGGCCAGATTGTAATTAGCTTCTTTGACATTTGAAATGACATAATTTCCTTCTTTGTCAGTAAAGCTGAAATATTTCGGAGCTGAGTTACTGATCGTAAGTGTATCATCAGGATTATCGTCGAAAAGACCAACTAATACATTTGGCAGAGGCTGATTGGTAAAAGGATTTTTGACAACTCCCTGTATAAATAAAGAATCTATATCAGGTCCTGTACTAAATACGTAATTCAGTATCTGGATAGTGTTGTTTTCGTTTACATCAGCTATGACTTCTTTGAAAGTTAGTGTATAAGTAGTGTTCTCTTCAAGTGGCCCTTCAATGGATATTACAACGCTTTTCTTTTTAGTTTTAATTTTTGGTGGCTTTTTCATTGGCGGCGAGACAAAAAAATCCTGACTAATATTTTCTGTCTTTATATTCTCATTAAATGTGATAATGATTTCACCATCTTTGAAGTTTCTGTTGAAATTCTCGGGGGTTACGCTTCTTATTTGAGGTTCTTCCATATCCATGGGCCCTCCGGTTATTGGCTTGATATTGGCGCATGAATACATACCAAAAAGCAATGTTATTGCAATCAAAAAAGTCAGAAAAGGATTCATACTTCTATTTGAGGTAATAGGATACATTATTGTTATTTATAACTGGAAAAGTTTCCAATTAATGATTATGGTTCTTGATATCTGAAGTGATACTTGTTTTGTACCTTTTGCATTTAGACGGGTCTGCTTATTATAACTATCCGTTTTAAAATGAATCAGGCCTTTAAGATAAAATACCTCAAAGGCCGTTCCACAATTATCTATTATGGTATCAAACATTATTTATTCAGATAAACCATAAGAATTGATATATCTGATGGATTTACTCCACTGATTCTTGATGCCTGTCCAAGTGTATCAGGCTTTATTTTCTTTAATTTTTCCCTCGCTTCGGCACTTATTGTTGTTATTTCGTCATAGTTTATACTATCCTTGATTCTTAAATTTTCGAGTGAAAGCATTTTTTTTGCCATTTGCTCTTCTTTCTCAATATAGGTTTCATATTTTACCTGGATATTGGATTGTTCGATTACTTCTTCTTCATATGACGCATGTATATCTTCCAATAGTGGGTGTAACGGAAGGAAATCTTCAAGAGATATGTTTGGTCTTTTTATTAGATTATAGACAGAACTTTTCTCTTTGATTTCTGCTGATTCCTTATGTTGTAGGAAAGAATTGATTTGTTCCGGTGTAAACTTTATTTCTTTCAGTTTATCGATAACCTCTTCTACATCCTTCTTTTTTTTGACTACTTTACTATATCTTTTTTGATCAGCGAGACCTATCTGGTATCCTTTTTCGGTAAGTCTCAGGTCGGCGTTGTCCTGTCTGAGAAGAATTCTGTATTCTGCACGTGAGGTAAACATCCGGTATGGTTCATTGGTACCTTTGTTTATAAGGTCATCGATTAATACACCTATATAGGCTTCAGACCGGGATAGTACAAAGGGATCCTTTTTGTGTACTTTATTATGTGCATTTATACCAGCTATGAGTCCTTGTGCCGCGGCTTCTTCATATCCGGTTGTACCATTTATCTGGCCGGCAAAAAACAGATTATCGATTAGTTTGGTCTCCAGCGTATTTTTTAATTGAGTTGGAGGAAAAAAATCATACTCTATTGCGTAACCAGGTCTGAAAAGTTTTGCAGTTTCAAATCCGGGAATCAGGCGTATTGCTTTAAACTGGACATCTTCGGGCAATGAGGTCGAAAAACCATTTACATAAACCTCTACTGTATCCCATCCTTCCGGTTCTACAAATATCTGATGTCTTTCCTTGTCAGCAAAGCGGTTAATTTTATCTTCCACTGAAGGACAATACCGTGGTCCAAGTCCTTGTATTCTTCCGGTATACATCGGAGATTTATCAAATCCGGTTTTTAGTACTTCGTGTACATGAGCATTCGTATATGTTATAAAGCAGCTGCGTTGTTTTTCTATAGGATTGATATCACTGAAAGAGAATTTTTTTGGTTTTTCATCGCCTTTTTGTTCTTCCATTTTACTATAATCCAGTGTACGACCATCTACACGGGGAGGAGTACCGGTTTTCATTCTGCCAGACTCAAATCCTAGCTCAGTGAGCTGTTCAGTTATTCCTTTTGCAGCCCTCTCTCCTGCTCTGCCACCGCCAAATCTTTTTTCTCCTATATGGATAATACCATTTAAAAAAGTTCCATTTGTAAGTACAACTGATTTGGCCTGAATCTCTATTCCTATTGAAGTTTTTATCCCGGTAACTTTATTGTTTTTTACAACAATACCTGTTACCATCTCCTGCCAAAAATCAACATTAGGAATCCTTTCGAGCGCTAATCTCCATTCTTCGGCAAAACGAAAGCGATCGCTTTGAGCTCTGGGGCTCCACATAGCAGGTCCCTTTGATAGATTGAGCATTCTGAATTGTATAGCTGTTTTGTCAGTAATTATACCTGACATTCCTCCCAATGCGTCAATTTCTCTTACTATTTGCCCTTTAGCAACCCCACCCATGGCAGGATTGCAGGACATTTGAGCTATTGTCTGCATGTTCATGGTAGCAAGAAGGACTGAAGAGCCCATATTAGCAGCCGCAGCTGCGGCCTCGCAACCTGCATGTCCTGCTCCTACTACAATTACATCGTATTCTTTAAACATATATGTTTTTAAATAAGAAATGTTCCACGTGGAACATTGTACGGATATTGTTTAGTTGGTTTGACTTTCTTTTAAATATGTTCCACGTGGAACATATTAGCGAAGGGAAAGGTAATGTTCTTCCATTGCTCGCATTTGCTTTTTTTCATCCTGACTTTTGTCTTTGTAGCCGCACAAATGGAGTATTCCATGTATAATTACTCTGTGAAGTTCATCGGTGAAATCCGTTCCAATATTGTTGGCGTTTTCTTTGATCCGATCTATGCTTATAAAGATATCTCCGCTAATTTCATTTGCTGTATCAGCGGAATTAAAGGTGATGATATCTGTTAGGGTATTATGATTGAGGTATTGAATATTCAGATCTAGCAGATAGGAATCTGAACAAAAAATATAGTTAAGGTCTCCTGGATTTTTATTTTCCAGTTCAATGGTTTTACGAATCCAGGAGTTTGTTTTTCTTTTATCTTTTAAGGTAAATGTCGTATCCTCTGTAAAGTAATGAATGCTGCCTTTTTTTTTCATCAGGAGAAATAAAATGTAAGTTCTGTTTTTCTTCCTTCGTCAAAGAATTTGACTTCATCAGACAGATGTTTCATAAGGAAGATACCCCTGCCGCTAAGTTTATTCAGGTTTTCAGGCTCTGTAGGATCAGGAAGAGTTTCGTATTCAAATCCTTTTCCCTCATCTTCTATGATAAACCGCATAAGGTTTTCTTCGCATACAACACTTAGTTTGACATTCTTATTTTTGTCTCCCTGATTTCCGTGGTTGATCGCATTGTTTACGGCTTCAGTGACAGCAACCATGATGTTTCCGTATATATCATCATCTATATGAAATTTATCCTTCACGTTGTCAATAAAACTTTCAACAATACGTATGTTTTCACTTAGTGAAGGTATCTCAATCTTTAAAGCAGTCATTTCTTTCATTAAGGTCATTGATAATGCAATTTAAAAATCATTTTCCAATTTTTTGAAAATATTCGTTTACCTCCTTCTTATAGTATGGCGTAAGAGAAGGATTGACGGTTTTTAAAAGTTCAATTTGTTTTTCTTTTTCTTTTAAATACTTTTCAAAGTCAGGAGGAATATCTCTATTGAGGTCTTTACCCTGATTGGACTCACGTTCATTGTCCGTGTCTCTTTCCCGAAGGGATTTTTCAGCTTCCAAAAGTCTTGTTAATATTTCTTTCTGGCGTAGTAAAAGTTCCTGAGATATGTTTTTATTTACGAGATCTCTTTCGCTTTGTTCCATTTCTTTTAATATTTCTGAAAGCTCTTTACCACTTTTATCTCCACCTGAAGATTGTTTTTGCAGTTCTTTCAATGCATTTCGAATCATTTCCTGCTGAGCAGCCATTTTAGCGATTTCCATAGACATATTGCCACCTGGTTTCTCTCCTCCTGGTTTGCCGTTGCCATTCTTTAACTGTTCTATCTGCTGGTTTAATTGCTTTTGCAAATCGCCCAGGCCGGGTTTTTTATTTTGCCCTCCAGGTTTGTTACACATCTGTGACCCACCCTGCATCTGAGCCAATTGTTGTTGCATTTGTTTCAGAGCATCATTAAGCATCAGAGCAAGGTTATTGACAGATGTCATGGTAAATTGCTGATTGCCGGTAGCGAGATCGGGGCGACGGTCGCGCAGATTTTTAATACTGGCATCCATATGACGATTCATCTCCCCTATTTCTCTCGTTACAAACGATTGGATTTGGAATACCCGTTGAGCTAATGCCAGCAGACTATCTTCAATAATCCTGCTGTCATCTTTTAATTTGAATTGCTTTTGTGATAACTCAATATATCTGGGGTCCGACTGATTCACTTTTCGGAATTCTTTCATCAGATCCTCCTGGTCAAAAGATAACTTAATAAGATTGTCCAGTATGGCGCGCAGATCCTCCATATTCTCCTCAGTTTGCTCCTGGCTCATCTGACTTTGCATTTGTGCCATCTTATCTGCCATTCCCTGCATTTTATCTCCTGCGTCCTTTTGAGATTCAGAAGCTTTTTTATTCTGGTTCTTTTGGAGCTGTTCCGTCCCCTTTTGTTGTTTATTTTTTATCTCTTCTTTGTCACTGCTCATATCGCCCATGTCATTTTTATCCTTCATGTCGTTGTTGAGCTTGTCAAGTTCGTTTAGTTCTTTTTCCAGATTTTTAAAATCTTCATTCAGCTTTTCTTGCTTGTCAAGCAACTCTTCGTTGTTGCTTTTCTTGTCTTCCTTGGTTTCATCAGCAAGTTTTTTCTGCTCCTTGCTCAGATCCTGAAGATCGTTTTTGATTTCATTTAATTTTTGTTCAAACTGGATTTGTTTAAACCATTCCAGGGTTCGTTCCAGTTCGTTATGCATGGTATTGTCTTTTTGCTTTATCTGCTCAAGTATCTTCTGCAATTCGTTTTTATCGACTTTATCCTGCAAAAGTTTCTGCATTTCTTCGTAAAGCTTTTTTGTTTCATCATCAAGCAATTCATCCATAAGCTTCTGTAGCTGTTCCATTTTTTGCTTCAGCTCTTCGTCAGGCTTGTTGAATTTTTCCTGTTTCTCACTCAGACGGTCGTATTCCTTCTTTAATTCTTCGATTTCTTTCTTTAACTCTTCATGCTTTTGGAGCAGCTCTTCCATTGCCTTTTTATCCTGCCAGTTGAGCTGATTTTTAGTCTTGAGTCTGTTCTCAATATCCTCCATTTCTTTTTTCAGCTGTTTGGATTTTGACAGAGATTGAGCAATAGATTGTTCAGTAGTTTTGGATGATGTTTTCATTTCTTCCCGTATTGTTTCCTTATCAGGAATAACAAAAGAGAACATACGTGATTTGCTGCTTTTTGGGCCGTTTACGCCATCATTATCCCATACGCTGAGATAATAGTCCAATTGCTGCCCGGGCTTTAAATCAAATGAATCAAGAGGCCAGTTTATGATAAAGTTTTCTGAAAGACTGTTGGCGTTGATACGGACAGGGAAGCTTTTATATATGCTTATTTTGTCCGCATCCCTTTCGTCCGTTATTTTATAAAATACATTGAGCCTGCTTAGGCCGTAATCATCTGAAATATTCCCGCCGATGGTAATGAAATTATAGAGAATAGAGTCCTTATAGCTTTCAGCATTGATTTCCGGATACTGATCAGGTATCACATTGATATGATAGCTGATCTTATCTTTTGACCGCCCATACTTATTATCCAGATCGAGATGGTAATCAAGCGATCGTTTAATCTTTCGGGTAAGAGAGAACCGATCATTTCCGGATTTTAGCTGTACGGTTTCCTGGGCAGGATCGCTGAAACTCACGGTAATATTCTCTACATCTTCTGTTATGAAATTCCATTTGAGAAGGGTGCCTTCCGGAATGGTCAGATGTCCGGCATTGGAGAGAATTTGGGAAGTTTTGTTAAGATACGCCGGATAGACAGCTTCTATATCAAAAGTTTTAAGATTAGGTCTGGAAAACAGTTTCAATGTATAATCTGAAGATGTATATCCTGCTGCTTCAAAACGAAAAATTTCGTCTTTCTGCAGATTTTTAAATGTGTGTGTATAAAGCCCGTTTTCCGATTTAGCCAGCTTGATTTTACGTTTTCCTGATTGTAAAAATACCTGAGATGGGATCATCTTCCCATCAACTTTTAAATGGAGGACATAGTCCTCATTCCGATACCCACTTAGCTCTTCATTTTGTAACTGGAAAGTAAAAGGTGCCGGATAACTATATTCTTTGTCGTAATTAATAATACGGGCTGTACTTTCTGTCAGCATCTCCGGAATGAAAATAATCAGGACAAGAAAGATTGAAAATGGTATTCCGAGATATCTGAGATAACGGTTATTTTCTTTATAGTTTACCGCATTGGTAAACGGAACGATTGACAATTCACGGGTTTTTTGCGAAATACTGGCCTGTATGAAAAGATTATCTTTCTGGTTAAGGGAATCCAGCTGGAGAGTATTTAAAAGCTTATCGCTAACCTGGGGGAAAAATCTGCCGATTTCTTTTGCTGCCTGTTCATTACTCATTTGCTTTTTCAATGAGAGCAATTCGGCCAGCGGGATTATAATCCAGCGGGATAATCCGATTATTGTCAGTACAAGATAACTGCTCAGAAATACAAAACGAAATACAGAATTATATCTCCCATAATATTCTATTATGGAAAGAATAAGATAAGCAACGAAGGCTAATGCAAAAAAAAATATGAGACCCTTCAACAGTCTGTTGAGGTAGTATTTCTTCTTGTATGCCTGAAGCTTCTGGAGCAGGTCTGAAAACAATGCATCTGACATCAGACAGAAAACGTAGGTAGTTTATAAAATATTATCCCGTACACCTATTAACAAAGATGCACGGGATAAGGTTTATACCGACTTTCTAAAGTTTATCACTTACTGGAAGGTACAAGATATACCTTTGAAAAGTCTCTATAGTTCATGGCATTGCTATAGAAGTTGCGCACGTTTGGCTGAAGCATATTATATCCTTCATCATACCATAGCATGATGGCTGGGGCATCTTGCATCAATACGTTTTCAGCCTGAAGGAAATACTTGTATGTTTCCTCTTCTGATTTGGAGTTGAGACCTTTCTCATAGAGCTCATCAAATTTCGCGTTTTTGTATCTTAACATGTTTGGATAAGATATTTGCGAAGGATTCTCAGGAACTGTTTTTCCATAGAACAACCAAAGGAAGTTTTCAGGATGCGGATAATCAGCAATCCACCCAACTCTGAAGAAGGTTGATTGTCCGGTAATCATTTTTTCAACTAACTGTGCCTGTGGAATCAGATTCAACTCAATATCAATATTAAGATTGTCTTTCAACTGCTTTTGTATTTCTTCAGCTACAGGAATATTACGCTCACCGTCTGCATTCAGATCAAGTACGATTTTAGGGAAACCGTTTCCATCAGGATATCCCGCCTTTTTCAGGTAGAATCTGGCAGAATCCAGATTTTTGTTATATCCTTTAATGGATTCCACATCATATCCTTTTTCCTTGAAGATCGGAATTGGAGGTGTGATTCCGTGATAACCAGGTGCATAACCCTCACCGTTCAAAACAGCTTCAAGTATCTTTTTTCTGTCAATCGAGAATGAAAATGCCTTACGTATGTTGACATCACTGAAAAGTCCCTGATTTAAGAAAGCATAAATGTGCGTAGCCATCTCAGGTGTTCTTTGAAGCTGATATTTTCCATAAACGCCTTTTTGAGAATTTGCTTCTTCAAGGATTTCAATAATATAATCTGTCGGAAGACGATACATCAAATCCAGGTTTCCTTTTTTGAATTCAAGCAACTCAGTTTTTCTGTCCTGAATAAATTTGATTTTTATACCATCGATGTAGGGAAGCTTGTTTCCTTCTTCATCATAAGCATAATAATTATCATTTTTCTTAAGAATAACGGAGGTATTTTCTTCAATGTGCTGAATGTGGAAAGGACCGGTACCTACAGCATGAACTCTCATTTCAAGACCATACTTTTCATATGCTTCTCTCGGGAAGATGAATGTAAAGGGACGGGCAAGGTTGTATAGAAATATGGAATTGGGTTCTGTAAGCTCAAATTTGATGGTATACTGATCCACAACTTCGATTCCTGCTACTTCAAAGTCAGGTTTTTTACCATTAGCGCTTGCCGCATAGTACTCATTTGCACCTTTCAGTATATCCTTAAATACGGTGAATCCCTGATTATTTGGATATTGAGTACAAAGAAGGGTAAAACAATACTTTATATCATCTGCAGTGACCTCTCTTCCTTTACCATCTTCAAAGCAGGCATCATCATGAAACATTACGCCTTTACGAAGTTTGAAGGTATAAATGGTATTGGTTGAATCTACGGAATAATCCTCGGCAAGCCCCTTTACAAGGGTGAGATCCTGTGGGTTGAATTTTAAAAGTCCGTCATAAACCTGAGCCGCAATTCTGTAAGAGATGGCATCAATTACATGATGAGGAAACAGATTCTTGAAGTAATCGGATTCATTGATTCTCAAAACCTGTCCATAGTATTTTCCGCCCCGGGCTTCTCTGAGCTCCAGAGATGCTCCTGTGCTACCTTCTCTGCCGGTATCACAGGATTGAAAAATTATTCCAGCACACAGAAATGATAAAAATATTCTTTTCATTATACCTGTTATTATTTATTTGTCTTTGTAAAAATACGTTAATGTTGAAATTAAAAACAGCAATATAAAAACAATTTTCTTCAAAAAAAACTTTGTCTTTTAATCAGCTATCTCTAATAAAACGGGGCAATGATCAGAATGAAAGGCTTCTTTCAGAATAACCGAACGCCGCAATCTTGGAAGCATACTGTCAGTAACAGCATGATAGTCAATTCGCCAGCCTAAGTTTTTGCCCCTTGCTCCTGCTCTGTAGCTCCACCAGGTATAATGATGCGGCTCCTGATTAAAATGCCTGAATGCATCATGAAAACCGGAAGAAAACAATTTTTCCATCCATTCTCTTTCTTCCGGAAGAAAACCGGATGATTTGGCATTGGATTTCGGATTGTGTATATCTATTGGTCGATGGCAAATATTATAATCACCACATACAATGAGATTTGGAAGTTCTTTTTTGAGATCATGGATATACTCATAGAAGTCATCCATCCAACCAAATTTGAAGCTTTGCCTTTCATCACCGCTCGAGCCGGAAGGCATGTATACGTTTACTACAGAAAAAGTTTCAAAATCAAGTCGTAAAACTCTTCCTTCGGTATCATATTTTTCAATACCACATCCTGCACACACTGATTTTGGGGATACCTTGCTCAGGATTGCCAGACCGCTATAACCTTTTTTTTGGGCCGGGTGCCAGTATATTTCATATCCTGCTTCCCGAAAGGGTGCACTGTCTATATCTTCCGGCAAACATTTAATCTCCTGAAGACAAACCAGATCTGCACTGGTAGCAAAAAGCCATTCATCAAAACCTTTCCTGAGTGCGGAACGAAAGCCGTTTATGTTGTAGGTTATTATTTTCATAATCCGATTTCAGAGAAATATTCAATTATATGAGCTTTCAGGAATTTTTCCTGCTCAAGAAGATCAAATCTGGGTAAATCTCTGACTTTTTTCCAATGAGGCCATCCGTCCTGATCGATTCCATCCAACTCATAATATCCCGAGTAGCTTAATACTTTACATATTCCAAGATGCATCAGATCCTGCTTCTGCTCTTTGGTATATTTCTTTTTACCTTTGCCAAGCTCCTGAATACCAATCAGAAAAAGGATTACGTTAAGGTCCGGCTTTTTTTTTGTTTCGCTTATAAACCTGTATTCAACCCTGGCCCATGCTTTTGCAAACTCGTCTTCTGATTTTTCCATTTCCATTAAAGAAACGACAAATTTATATTATTTTGTCGCATTCAATCATTTTTTTACCATGCTACGTGATTTTATTTCATTGTTTTTCCCCGAGTGCTGTATGTCCTGCTCTTCTATTCTGATAAAAGGAGAGAAACATGTCTGTTCTGTCTGCTATTTTCATCTTCCGCTGATTGACTATATGGAAGCTGAACATATTATGAAAGTACGATTTTACGGTCGGGTTGAAACAGAATATGTGTTTGCCTATCTTAAGTTTATAAAAGGAGGAATTGCAGGAAGAATTTTACATGCTTTGAAATATGAGGGGCAGACAGAATTAGGGACCTGGTTAGGAATGTTACTGGGTAATCGGATTCGGGAGATGAAATTTTACGGACAATTTGATCTTGTAGTACCGGTACCTGTGCATCCCAGGCGTTTCAGGCAACGTGGCTACAACCAGTGTGACTATCCTGCCAAAGCTATTGGAAAGAAGATCGGGGCTGATGTACAGATTGATGCGGTTGCAAGAGTAAAATATACCGGCTCTTTTACAAAGAAGGGTCGTCTTGAACGTAATCAGAGTCTGGACGCTGCATTCCGGGTTATTCATCCGGACATAATTCGGGGGAAACATATTCTGATTGTGGATGATGTTGTTACCACCGGTTCTACCATTGAGTCATTAGCCTCCTGTTTAAAGGAGGCTGGTGCTGAAAAGATTAGTATAGCTGCCCTGTCTGTGGCAGTCTGAATGAATTTCGTCCTGACTAATTAATTATTGGTACTGCTATCCATTATTTTTGATATAATTTGCTGGTCGAGGTAAATACCGCTGTTTTGCAATTCATCAATTATGAATTGTTTCCAGTTGCCATCTGTTGTAAATGGATGTGCCGGAATTTCTTCAAGCTGATACGGAAGTTCTGTTTCTTTATCGGCTGTATTCAGAATTAAAATATTTTTTTTTCCGACACTGGAAAGAAAATAGCCCAATTCCAGCAATACGTTCTGATTTACTCTCCAGCGTCCATGACTATTTTCCGGATAAATCATCTGATCAGCGGACAGAAGTACAATTGCGTAGTCACAGTTTTTTGCCAGCTGGACAAACTTTCTGATATCCGGAACAGCTTCTGCCTCATTCTCCATCATTTCAAAATCGAGCCTTAACCGGCCCAGAAAAGTGGATACTTTATCCGTTAATGCTGAATCGGAGCCGTGTACCAGAAAGATACGCTTATTCTCTCCCATTACTTTATAAAGGAGATCAATGACATTTTTCTGAATCTTTCTGAAGTGCAGACGATCCTCATCATCGGCGATGTAAGGCATATCCAAAAGAATGTTACGTAATCTTTCGAGTTCCTTCAGATATTCACCTCTTTTGAAAAAAGTAGAATGATCAATGAGTTCATACACTTTATCATAACTATGTCTGAAATGTTCCTTCCATTCACCCCGGTATTCCAGATCCTGCAGCTTTTTGATATAAAAATTTAGTTCTTCCATTGTCTTCTCGTACGGGATTATTCAGAAAGGGATACCTTTATAAAGTAATTAATTTTTGATATTGTTTGAACTACAATAACTATTTAACCACAAACTCCGGAAATACCCTATTAAGAATGAACTCTGATTGCTGTTGCTGCAGAATAAGAGGACGCTTCAGGGGATTCTTATAAAAATCAGATCTCCATCCCGTATCCTTTCATATTTTCTTGAGCAAAAGGGTTACCTGATACCGAAGGTCGTATGGTAGAGCACGTTATTTTTGTATTTCTTTCGGAGATCTTTCTCTGACTCGATATTCCTTTGGTGAGATATTTTCCATTTGTCTGAAAACTTTGTTGAAATGCGTCACCGTATTGTAACCAACCGCATAAGATATCTGAGTAATCTGCTCGTCTGTTTCACCAAGTAGTCTTTTGGCTTCCTGTATTCGTATGGTATTAATATATTGTTTAAAGGAAATACCGGTTCTGTTTTTTATAAGAACAGGTATTTTTGTAACAGGAATCCCTAATTCCCGGTTGATTTTTTCTATTGACAGGCTGGTATCATGATAATTAGAAGAAAGGTAACGGAAGAGTTTTTCTTCCTCAGGGTTTTTAGGTATATCCAGTTTCTTATACGAGATAGACTGAGGTTTATCTTCTTTTTTTCTTCGGTTGATCAGAAAGAAAAGAAGAGAATATGCAGCAATAAGACCTATGGAACAGAACCAAAATAGGGTAGTGTCCTGAGATAGTTTAACAGTCTTCACGGTAAAAATTTCTTTTTTACCGATTGGTGTATGTACTCCGGTTTGTATCAGAAATTTTCGGATTCCGGAGAAGTCCGGTGGGCCGGCTTCTTTCTCTGTAATCTGGTTTTTGCGGTACCACCAGGAGGGGGTTATAAAATCTTTCAGGGAAAGCTCATAGTACTCTCCTTCTAATGATACTTCCTGTTCCAGTACCCGGTGCGGGTATACCCTTGCAGGGAAATCTTTATTAGAATAGTCCAGATGAAGTACAAATTTCAATGACCGGGAGTATACGGCTCTTATTTTTAGTTTTATACAATCGTATCCGGACAAAGCTGTCTCATTATACAGGCTATCCAGAAAGAATTGTATTCCGGCATATGGAAATCCATAGCCATCATGCAGGGTAAATCGTACAGACATCGCCGAATCGGAAAAATATGAGACAGGCTTACTGCTTTTTCCTTCAGGATTTGTATCACTATCTGAATACAGCTCTATGACTGACGCCGGCGCCGGATAGATTATGAGATCCTTCTGCCTGTATAACAGGAATGCAATAAGCAGAACAGGATATGGAAGCAGAAGTATAATGTTTCTTTTCACTTTTGAGATCCTTTTTTTGCCGCTGCTAATTTTTCGAAGTACTCAAAAATAACCAATCCGGCAGACTTATTATTTTTTGAGAAATCCTTTCCATTTTCCTGTTTAAGCACTTTGAATCGTTAGTTGAGCCAATTTTGTATCACAAAAAATCAGCATTTTCGTAATTCTCAGCTATTAGCAACAAAAAATGAAGCAATAGTTCATGAGAGAACAGAAGATAAAAGTGAATAATTTCAATACACACGGATTTCTTATTAAACCATTTTATTATGAAAGTAAATATGTACTTTATTTCAATTCTTTGCCTGTTATTTTTATGTATAAGTTCTTCTGCCAGATGTCAGATCAATCTTGATCAGGGTCTGGTGGCTTATTATCCTTTAAATAGCAATGGACTGGATTTTGGCTCAAATCGCCGGAATATGTCTCCGTCCGGTTCACCGGTTGCTGTTGAAGATTACCATGGAAATGCCGGAATGGCAATGAGTTTCAATGGGAGCAACAGTTATTTCTCGGTAGGTAATCATGCTTCTTATCAGGGAATGAGGCAATTTAGTATTTCAGTCCGTTTTAAGACATCTGTTCTGAAAGATCAGATGTTTGTTGCTAAACATGGCGGGGGAACGGACGGGGAGTTTTATTTTGGGACTACTTCGTCCGGTATTATTCGTTTTACACGTATCAATAGTTCCAATAACCGGGTAGACGGTAATTTTTCTTTTGCCTATAATGACGGTCAATGGCACCATGCGGTCGCTGTATACAACGGGAGCAGAGTGGAAGTATTTGTTGACGGTACCTCTATTGGCTCTATGGCGCATAGCGGCAACACCAAAAGCACCACGTATCCTTTGCGCATAGGCTATTACTCGGGTACGGACTGGTTTTTCAACGGTGCGTTAGATGAAGTATATGTCTATGATAAAGCACTCAATACCGAGGAAATAGCTGCTTTGGGAAAGAGTACCGTAATTACGGTCGGGAGCATTGTACCAGAGGATCTTTGTTCGGGCAGTACAGTATCTATTCCTTTTACAATAAGTGGTGATACGCCGGAGACGGGCAATGTATTTACGGCTTATCTTTCAGATGCAACCGGAAATTTTAGTAACAGGAGCATTATCGGAACAGTTGCCGGAACAGAAAGTGGAACGATTTCCGGAACGATCGGGACAAGCGTCCAGAGCGGGTCGGCCTATCGGGTGATGGTTGTTTCTTCCAATCAACCTCTTGTTTCTACCGGCGATAATGGTACCAACCTGAGCATCACCGATCCTCTGAACGGGCTGGCAGACCTTTCCAGTAATCTTTTCGGACTCTTCCCCTTTAATGGAAATACCGGAGACAGTTCCGGTTACAGTCGCAACTTAGGTATAAATGGCAGTGTCGGTCTTACAGAAGACCGGTATGGTCATGAAGATAAAGCGTATCATTTTAACGGCGGGTATATGAACTGGGGCAAAATCGGAGAAATAAACAACGGAGGATCGGCCCTGAGTATCGCGCTTTGGCTGAAGCCGGAAGTTTTCTCTACCCATTTCATTCCCATTGCCAATAACTGGAATGCAAGCTGGGGAGGGGTGTATATGGGCATAAACGACAGTGGCAACGGAATACGCTGGAGAGTCAGCAGCAATAATTACGTATGCGTAGGTCCCAATCTTACTTTAAATGAATGGGTACATGTGGTGGGGATTTTCGGAAGCGGCAGGCTTAAACTTTACTATGATGGTGTCGAGGTCGCTAATGTATCGTGTCCGGCCAATATAACAGGTGTCGATATGAATTTTATGCTCGGACGGGAAGCTTCCGGAGCAAGTAACGTTCATTACAGAGGAGGTATAGACGATGTCCGTTTTTTCAAAAGAGAATTAAATCCGGACGAGGTAAAAGCCATTTATCATGAAGGCCTGGTATACAATAATAGCGGCCTGTGTATTGGTGAAACCTTAAATCTTTCCACCATTACTATTCCCGGGGCAACTTATTTCTGGACCGGACCAGATGATTTTTCTTCTTCCGAACAAAATCCATCTATCTCCAATGTCAGCTCTGCCAACGCAGGCTCTTATAGCCTTACCATTACAAACAATGGCTGCATGCATCACAGCAGTTCCACGATTATAGTAAATTCCGAGCTGGAGGCTGTTTCCGCGTCCAACGACGGACCTTTGTGTGATGGAGAGACACTCAGTCTGAGCAGCACTACCGTTGCCGGAGCTACCTATAGCTGGAGCGGTCCCGAAGGTTTCACCTCCTCAGATCAAAATCCGGTAATGGAAAATGCGATGTCGCATGCTTCCGGAACTTATACGGTAACTATAATCAAAGGAGTATGCAATCGGATGGCTGAAACAGATGTTACGGTTTATCCAATTCCGGTTTCGCCCACGGTGGAAAGCAACAGTCCCGTATGTAAAGGAGAAACGCTGAATCTTAATACGGGTACAGTTGCCGGGGCAACCTACTCCTGGTCCGGACCAGGAGGATTTATTTCCACCCATCAAAATCCGGTACGTACCGGTATGGATATAAATGATGCCGGTACCTATTCGGTCAGAATAACGGCAAATGGTTGTGAATCCCTGCCGGCAGATGTGGCTGTAACAGTAAATACTGTGGGTGTTGTTACTGCAAGCGGTGGTGGACCATATTGCGAAGGAGAAGACATCCAGCTGAATGTCACCTCTGTAGAAGGAGCTGCCTACTCCTGGACCGGACCGAACAGCTTTACCAGTATCGTTCAGAATCCTTCGATTTCTTCTGCTACGACAAATGTGGGTGGTTCTTATACAGTCATGGCTACGCTCGGCGACTGTTCAGAACAATCGGCTGTCAATGTCATAGTGTATGCCAAGCCGGAAGCAGTTGCGGAAAGCAACAGTCCTGTCTGTGAAGGATCTGCATTGCGACTTATGGCAGGAACTATTTCCGGAGCCACTTATTCCTGGGCTGGTCCAGGAGGATTTACTTCCACGCACCAAAATCCGGAAATCGATGATGTCGCGGGTATATCCGCGGGGAATTATACCGTTACAGTATCCATTGGAAATTGCTATCAGCAGAATACTACTGCAATAGTGGTAAATCCGGTACCTGACATACCAGAAATTACTTTCGAACAATCTCCGGACAGATTGTTGTCGAGCGCTTCGTCCGGTAATCAGTGGAATCTGGATGGAGTACCTTTGCCCGGGGAAGATTCGCAGGAAATCCTGTTGGAGGAATATGGGACCTATTCGGTGACTGTTATTGCTTCCAACGGATGTTCTTCTGTTTCCGAGCCCTATAGTTTTGTGATTACTTCGGTAAAGAATGGAAGTGGTATCGGCAGCATTGAATCGTTTCCAAATCCGTCGGCAGGATTGTTCACCATTTCAGGAAAGAATATACAGGCCCGGAAAGTTCATCTGACAATACGCAATACCCAAGGCACGATGGTGCTGGACGAGGTTTATCCGGTGCATAGTGGCCGTATTGATATGAACCTCGATTTGCAACATCTGGCAAAGGGTGTTTACTACCTGCATTTTAGTACAGTGTCGGGCAACACGTTGCATAAGATAGTGGTACAATAAAAAGAGTTAAAGGACTTCAGAAGCCTTTCCGATGGCCAAATGTATTCCGGCACAATGGAACAGGGCTTTTGAAGGTCTTTACCTGGCGTAGTCCGATATGCTAACCAGTAATTGTATATCAGCATGATAGGTATTAAAATCGAAAAAATAATTTTTCTGATGGTAGTGATTGGCTGCTTTTCGGGCTACTGTGTCCGGGCGCAGCAGGTACATCGCTATACACTGGCGTCCAGCCAGCCACCGGTGTTATCGGCCGATGCAGGCAATGATATTTATTCGGAAGCAGGTAATACAGAAATACTTGGCGGAGATCCGGTAGCTACAGGAGGAACCCCGCCATACCACTATAGGTGGCAACCCGGCGAAGGACTTTCCGATTCGGAAGCAATCAGTCCCGGGCTGATGACCGGATTGCAGGATATAACCTATTCGCTTACTGTGACCGATTCCAGAAGATGCACTGCTACCGATACTATTACTGTATTTGGTATCATAACATCGAAAACGGATGAAAAAATTAACATGGTTTCTGTTTATCCAAACCCGGTACAAACCCTGCTTGCCATACAAACGGGTTTGCAGTCGGGTGGATTGACGCTTTTCAATAATCGGGGAGAAACTGTATTGGCAGAGGTACTAATGTCGCCTGTGCACTATATCGATACGAGTGCCCTGCCCAAGGGAATCTATTTTCTGAAAGTTTATGCCGGCAGGGATGAATATACCGAACGTATCTTTGTGCGATGAACGAAGTCAATAAACAAACAATATTATGCAGGTGAGCGGTTATAGTTTAGTCATAATCATTTATTTTCTGATATGGTTTCCGGTTTTTGCACAGCATACCCTGACTGTTGATCCGGAAGATCTCATTGTACTTGATCTCGGTTTCCGGCGGGGCGATTTGCAATGGCAGATATCCTACGACAACAATACATGGAATGATCTTCCCGGTGAGACAAAAGATTCGCTCACCTATAAACCGGATCAGTTTCCGGCCTATTTCAGAGTCAGGATGATGGAGGGCACCTGTTTGCCTCATTATTCCGAAACGGTGGAAGTGATTGTCGCCGGGCTTCCCTCGGTGGTTACAACAGCGGTACAAAGTACAGGAACCATAAACGCTGTCGTCAGCGGCAATGTAACCGGTATCGGCGCTTCCGCTGTTACAGGCAAGGGAGTGGTGTATGGCACTCGACCTCATCCGGTACTAGCCGGGAATCTGTATACCATAAACGGAAGCGGGACGGGAAGTTTTACGGCATTGCTAACTGGTCTGACCTCCAATACACTTTATTATGTACGTGCCTATGCCACAAATAGCCAGGGAACGATATATGGCGAAGAATACAGTTTCAGAACACAGTCGGCGGTACTGTATGTCATAGGGGATACAGGACCGGCAGGTGGTATTATATTTTATGACAAAGGTGGCTATAGCGATGGCTGGCGTTATCTGGAAGTTGCTCCTGCTGCCTGGTCGGGTGGTCCTGATCCCTGGACAGATGTGGACTGGGGTTGTTATGAGGACTTTACAGGGCAGACTTCAACCGGTATTGGTACGGGCAAGGAAAATACCGAACGTATTCTGACAAACGGCTGTATGACGGGCAACCCAGCGGTGGCTATAGCTGCCGGAGCCAGCATTGGTGGCTATACGGACTGGTTTTTGCCTTCCCGCGAGGAATTGCATGTCTTGTATAACGTACTGTATTACCTTGGCGGAAGCAATTTCCGATATATCTATGGCTTACATGGTCTTACTTATACCTCGTCTTCCGAACTTGATGCCATGTCGGCTTTTGGTGTCGCCTTTGGGGATGGTGGTTCAATACAACATCTTAAAATCATGGCAACAATTGCCGTACGCCCGGTAAGACGGTTTTAAGCACGTAAGAATGATGGCGGCTTCGTTACCATTTCTCCAAGGCTTCATCGATCATGAGAAAGAGTTCTTCAAAGTGCGGTCCGGTTTTTCGGCCTCGTTTTTTACCAAGTCTTACAATGATCAGCTCTTTTTCCGGTATTACAATGAGGTATTGTCCCAGGATACCCCTCGCGTAAAAAATGCGGTGGTTTTTGTATTGCGGTACCAGCCACCATGAATAACCGTAAAAATCTACCTTATTTCCGGTCTCTTTGTCGATAAGCGGAGCTGCCGCAAGTGACTCCTGAACGAAACCAGGGTCCAATAGCTGTTGCCCGTTCCAGACACCATTTTGAAGATACAGCTTTCCGAGTCGTGCGAAATCTCTGGCATTGGAATTAAGACAACAATAGGCTTTTTCAGTCCCGTTTACTTTATCAAGTGACCAGAAAGCATCAAACTCAGCTCCGGTTGGTTGCCACAGATATTTTTCAATATTTTGGGAAAGATTCATTCCTGTTGCTTTTTCCAATACCATGGCCAGCAGCTGTGTATCCCCGCTCCGGTATTCAAATAATTTTCCAGGTTCTTCTATACAATGCAGCCGGAGACAAGTCCTGACTATATCATCTCCATAATATCCTTTGGTGGTTACCGAAAACGGATTGATATAGCTTTCCTTCCAGTTAAGCCCCGAGCTCATGGTGATTAAATGCCGGATGGTAATTCTCTTTCTTGCGTCTTTTCCAAAGTCCTGAATAAAATCTGAAACAGGTTGATCAAGACTTTTCAGAAAACCGTTCTTTAGTGCAATCCCGGTCATAACTCCCACATATGTTTTGGCCATTGAAAAGGAGTTGCTGATCTGCTTGTTTTCATAACCATTCCAATATTCCTCATAAAGAATAGTATCATTTTTTACAACCATAAATGCAATGCTCCGGAGTTGCTCAAGCTTCTTTCTTAATCGGGTAGAAAGGCTGCTTCTGTTATAATCCTTTGCTATTTTCCAGGGCTGCGGCTGTTTACTTTTTCTGATTTTCCGGTTGGAAAAAATTTTGTAATCATCGATACCGGGGAAATTATGCCTGACCACAGAAAATAAATGTTTATTGCCTGTTATTAATGCGATCAGACCTAATATAACCAGCACGAAGGAAATGGAAAGCAGAATTTTCAGGAGCTTTTTCATATGTTTGCTTATACTCCTTTTATTCAGAAAATGATATAATATGGACTGATTATGGATGCAAAGCTAGAAATCATATCCAAGGGTAACGTAATATCTGGTATTGTGAATCTGTCTGTCATGCCATCCCCATGCAATGTCCAGTTTTACAAAATAACCAAGCAATATTGTGCGTAAACCCAGTCCATAACCAATAAGATAAGGATTCTTGTAGGTGTTAACCTGTGCACTGAATGGAGTATTTGAGTTATCAATTGTATTGGTATTCAGTATATTTTCTTTGGAATAAGGACTTTTTCCTGACCACGCTGCTCCTATGTCCGTAAAGCCCGAAATTTCAAAATTTCTTATAAATGTTGAGCTTACTTCTTCAGGGAAAATAATTCCTGCAGCAGGTATTCTTAATTCTGCATTAAAAACGAAAGCCTTATTGCCAAACTGCTGATTGTAGCTGAAGCCCCGCATCGGCATTACATATTCAATAAACAATAAATCACTGTTGTTGACAAAGGGTTCTATTGCTAATGGATTATTCTGCCCCTGTCTTACTGTGCTGTTAAACAGCCAGTTGTTCATTCCGCCCAGAAGGAACTTTTTAGGAGCTCTCCCAAAAAACTGACCGTAATAGGCTCGTGTGGCCAGTGTGAGTTTTTTGTACAAAGGAAGATAGTGACGGAGATCAATGACCAGCTTGCCAAAATTGTACTGAGGTTGCGGACTCATATAACTATCAAGGTGCACAGTTCCGCGAAAACCGCTCCGCACGTTGGGTCCGTAGGCTATGGTATTGTCCATAACAAAAGATTTGCGTGCTCCGGTATACAATACATTATAACGGATTGTATCTGGCTTTTGCAATGATAAATCCAATGGTGTATAAGTGGTCATCGCAATGAAAGGGCGAAGATCCAGCCGCTTACTTATATCAAGAGGATATGAGATTGAAAACTCAGCCGTATTAAGCGCGTACCTTTCTGAATACGCTCCGGAAGAGGCAAAAATGGTCTTTCGTTCGTATCTTAAGCCAAGATCGGTGCGATACCGGAGAAATCTGTAGGAGCCGAACATATTGCTGCTTTGCAGATCCATCAGACCGAATATTCCAATAGAAAGTTTATGATTTTCCAGCAAGTCACTCATATCTGCGTTCAGCAAAATCCCGAGACCCCGAAGCGGGTCTACAAGTATTGTGGAGTTGACATTTTGCATGGAAAACGGATTGTTGTAGGTCTCCGGACCCTTCAGATATACATCCGCCCCCAGTTTCTTCCGGATAAGCTCAATATCTGATACCGGAAAATCAGATTGCTTTTCGCTTTCGAAACGATAGTTTTGAATATCAATTAATTCTTCCTCCATATCTTCTTCTGTATTTTCATTATTTTCCGGAGTTCTTGTGTAGCGTTTTCTTGCTCTGATTTCAGCGGCTTTATCATTACGTGCCTGATCTATATAATTTGCTCTTCGGGTCAAAAGGATGCCGGTTTCTGTTTCGGCTAAGAGAGGATCAGCATTTACTTGCCTGAGTGTTATCTTACCATTATCAAAAGATTGAATTATAAATGTTTTACCATCGTCAATCAGTTCAAAATCCTGAATTCCATTACCTGATCTGTATATCAGTGTTATTGACGAATCCAGAAAGCTATAGTAATTTATTGATGAATAACCGCTTAGATCGTTTAAAAAAAAGATTCCTTCTTTCGTCGCCTTGGGGTGACCCGAATTACCGCTGATTGGCAGAGTTATCTCGACCTTTCTAGTTCGAAGGTCCATTATGTGAACCTGAAAATATGTATTCCCGGTAATAGTATCTTTATAGCTGTCGGAGCTATAGGTAATTTTGTTTGTTGCCGGTATATACCTTGGATTAACCTCATCATGAACAAAATTGGTCAGCTGATACAATTTTCTGGTTTGCAGACTGAATTGATAAAGGTCACTATTGGTATTGCCTGATCCGGCCAGTAGAATTGATTTTCCGTCGGGTGAAAAAGTATAATCGGTGATATTGTTTAAACCTGGTATTCTGATTTTTTCCCATTTTCGGGAATCATTCCTGTAAATGCAGAGAAAATAGCCTTTGCCGGCTTTTGACAATAACAAAGCCGGTTGTTGAACATAATCAGCCCGTACTATCGGAAGATTACTGTTCTCTTTTCGGTTAAGTACCCGTTGTCCCCCTTTATAAATAACTTTTGCACGGGATGTGGCAGAGCTAAGCTCTTTTGTACGAAGATGAAAACGATTATTGGCTACTGTGCTTACTGCCAGTTTTTCTTTGCCCAGAAGACTGAATGATGTAACAGAGCCGTTTTTCATTCCCGGGATTCTTTTGCTTTCGGATTCTTTTTCTAATTGAAATCCGCTATTGTAAAAATCCTTCCAGTTAGACAAAAAAGTATCGTATGGGACTCCTGTACCTGATTCAAAGGCTACTTTGTAATTTTTTACAACCTTGACAAAGTTGAGAATTGCCTGAAATTCGCTTTCTCCAAACTGAAATACAAAATAATTCCATATGGACTGACCTACTATTGCAGCTTTATCACCTTTCAGATGGTGAGGATCACTCAACCTGCCTTCAGAAAGCATGGACCTTACATAATTGTCCATCTCAAGGTCCCAACCGTATGCAATATAGCGTGCTGCTCCGCTTATAAACCAATCCGGCAGGGAGAGAAAATAGGTATTCTGGAGTACTTCTTTAAAGCTTCCTCCATATAGCATGGAATAAACCAGTGTATTGGCAATTCCCTGCCGTATATCATTTTCAAACTGCAGGGTTGTACCTTTGAATGGAACCTCAACTCTTGTTTTTATGAAGGTTGTCTGACCGCCGCTGATATATTCCGGATCCGAAATGGCAATATTGGCCTGATGGTATTCGTCCATATTGGCATATACAATGAGACGGATTTTTGAATAAGGCGTAAAACCAGTAATATTCGTCAGAATCAGCAGATTTTCTTCCGAAAATCGTCCGGCATATTCCGCCAGCTCTTTGTTTTGACCGTAATAATAAACATCCGTATTTCGAAAAGACAGCACCTTCCAGTCATAGCTTTTATTCTGTACCCGGTTTTTACCAAATGTCTGCTCATACTCCTGCGCACAGACGCAAAAGATGATTTGGAGTAAGACCAGAAGAATACAATATCTTTTCAGCATGAACTTATCTACTCATTCCCGGATACAATGATAAGAATCGGGCTATAGTTACTTCCGGATCCAACTTTTCGCCTTTTTCGAGGTGTTTGCAAAAACGCATGGCAAAATAAGGGGCCAGCGATACACCTTTTGTCCCTAAACCGTTGAAAATTCCTAATGTTTTAATTTCCGGATGCAGGCCGATAAGGGGTTTTCTGTCTGTGACAGCCGGCCGTATTCCTGCTTTTGCATCTTTTATGGCGTATGCTTTTTTAAGCATATTATCTAGCCGGTTCTTAATATCCTGTGTAGCTTTTTCCGTTGGGGCCTGATCTTCAAACGTATTTTCATAAGTTGAGCCTGCCCTGAAGTGATTATTGCCAAGCGGAACAATAAATGCTCCTTTGTTAAGAATTACATGTTCATTAAGCTGATCAGATTCTATCTCCAGAATTTGTCCTTTGGACGGTCTGAACGGCAGCCAGTTAAAATAGGGATTATTTACAGCTTTATTCCCTTCACAAAAAATTACCCGTTTTGATTTTATACCATTCACGGCTACATGATCAGGAAAACAGCTCAGATTAAATTCTTTAATTTTTTCGTATCTGTTTTCTCTTTTCAGATAGGATCTGTAGTGTTCAACCAGTAATGGCACATCGACATAACCCGATAACCGGGTCTCAAAACCTCCATGCTCGTTATATATATACTCATCATACTTTGATTTCGGAACTTCCGTATCGATAAATAAAGTATAGTTTTTTTCATAAGCTTTTGAGAGCCATTCATTCTGTTCCAGAATGGATGAAAAAGGTTTATACACCGGAAGTCTTCGAATCAATGTTACATTCAGGAGCTTTTCGAGGTCTTCATAGAATGGGAACAGAAATGGAAATAACTCTTCTGCTTTCCACGTCTTATTAATTCTCTTTCCGGTTATGGGATTAATTATTCCGGCAGAAACTTTATAGGCAGCTTCAGGATCTTCTTTTTCCAATACAAAGACAGATTTGCCCTCTTTCTGCATAGTATGGGATAAAGCTGTTCCGGCCAATCCCTGTCCGATGATCAGGTAGTCAAACATTCTTGCGATTTCTTTCAGAAAGATACAATAACGGCAATATGAAAAGAAATCGCAATTGGGAAGTTGCGAAGAAATTGCTATTGAGTTTCTGCTTCGAAAAATTCAGATCGGTAACAAAGCTTGCTTTGGATAGTTATCTGCAAAAAGTTAAAAGAAATGAGCAAGAAGAATAAGTTGAGCTTTAATGCAACCTGGTCTATGGCAGTCGGAGGGATGGTAGGTGGTGGCATTTTTTCTGTCATGGGACTTATTGTGCAGATTGCCGGGCAATGGGCCTGGTTAAGTTTTCTGATCTCCGGGGTTATAGGCTTTATATCAGCATGGAGCTATTGTCAGATGGCTGTAAAATTTCAGGAAAGCGGAGGCGCTTTTACCTATCTCCGTAAAATGGATCGTAAAGGTTTTGCAGGAAGTCTGGCCTGGGTATTAATTCTTGGTTATATTCTTTCAGTATCTGTATACGGTTTTACATTTGGGCATTATGTGGCTCATGCATTTCATTTTGGAGACTGGTTTCCCAGGGTTCTTGCTTTTGGTGTTATTGGTATTCTTACTCTGGTCAATCTCCGGAGCGTGGGTGATTCTTCTACAGTAGAGATCGTAACAGTCTGGGGTAAACTTATGGTTCTAATGGCGCTTGCAGTGTTTGGTCTTCTTCATTGGGATACTCCCAAGCTTACAGAAGGAATCAGTCCTAAAAATATAGGAGACGCGCTTTCGGGAGCCGCTACGATTTTTATAGGGTATCAGGGTTTTCAGTTGCTGACATATGATTATAGCGCGATACACAAGGCTGAAAAAACGTTGCCCAGAGCTACTCTGTCGGCGGTGTTGTCAGTGATCGTAATATATCTGGCGGTTTGTCTGGGAACTACCATGTTGGTAGGTGCCGAAACTGTAGTTAAACAAAAAGAAATTGCTTTGTCTGTCGCTGGTCAAAAAGCAATTGGGAAAACGGGAATGATTCTGGTTACAATAGCTGCAGCATTCTCTACTGCATCAGCGATTAATGCAACGTTGTTCTCAACCAGCCGTCTGGTGGATGATGTGGCAAGAAAAAACGATCTTCCTTCGGAGCTGGCGAAGGAAAATAAGGCGAAGATGCCCTATTTTGCATTGCTGCTTATTTCATCATTATCTATAGTGCTGGCGGTGATTGGTTCATTAAGCTCACTTGTGAGTGCGGCGAGTTTAATATTTCTGTTTGCTTTCGGTGTTGTAAACTGGATCGCTTATCAGGAGAAGATCCGTTATTATAAATTATCTCTTGCAGGAGCCATTGGAACCGCTATCGCGATTGTGGTGGATGGATGGTATCTGGCAAAGCAAAGTCCCGCAGCGCTTATCGCCCTGGCAGTCATAGTAGCGATTGCAGTGGTTGGAAGAAAGTTTCTGCTTGAAAAGTTTAGCAGTTAAGAGATTATCGTAAATATACTGCTTCAAAACGCGCAAGAGGAGCCATGCGTCCCTTTAGTAACTGCAATGTGTCATTATCAAGGTAATAGCTGTCAGCTATTTGCAGTACCTGGATAAAAGCTTCTTCTGCCTGTATTGCATTGCATGCAGAAAAGGTGCGGCTTAACGAGGTAAAGCGAAGGCGATTGGGATTTCCTGTTTCATACTCTCCGTTAATAGTATTACAATATCCTGAACCAATGACTTTCTTATCGGCTTTAAGAATAATGTATGAATCCCGACTGATTTCCTGCTTCTTTAAACACTGTCCTGCCAGTTCAATAAGCTTCCAGTATTTTTCTGTTATGTCATTATCAAGTTTATCAAGGATATAGTTGTCTGCCAGCGCTCCGGTAATTTGCTTACCGTTCTTATCCAGATGAAAAAGCCTGTTTTCACCAACCAGATAGTTGCTGCTATCCGAACTTAGTGTAATATAGCGAGCCTGCTGATCCCATTCAAACACGCCCTTTTCTTCCAGCAAAGAATCACTTCTGCCTGAATATTGACGAAGAATCCTGTAAGTATTATCTGAATAGAGCGAAATCAATGTCTCAATACCGGTACAATCTGCACAAGGAAGTGTCCCTTTGTATGATCCTGCCCAATCCAGTGAAACCCGGCTGTTGTCTCCGATTCTATTATTAGAAGCGTGGCGTTCATGCGGAACACGGGCTTTTCTTGGCTGACAGGAAAACATGATAGTCAGAAGAAGAGATACGGCAGTAAACAAGTAAATTGGTAGAACTGGCATTACAGATATAATTGACTGGTCAGATTCAATATACAATGAACATAAAATATGCCATATATTACTACAAACAGAATTTTATCGGGTTCCGGAACCAGGAGTTAAAACTTGCAGCTGATTCGCAGATGATTATGCTCAGCGGAACAAAACCAGTTGGATATATGGAAAAAATAAAACAACTTTCCATTCCTCTTTTTAATCTGTTATATACATTTAAGTACTATGATCAATATACAGAGTTTTACTTTTAATGCTTTTCAGGAAAATACATATGTATTGTATGATGAGACGAGCGAGGCTGTTATTATTGATCCGGGATGTTATGAGCAAAATGAACAGGAAGAGCTCAGAGAATTTATAGCTGATAAAAATCTTAAAGTTACAGAACTTGTCAATACGCACTGCCATGTGGATCACGTTCTGGGAAATTCATTTGTAAAAAGGACGTTCAAGGTTCCATTCCGGATTCATCATGAGGAATTATCTACTTTGAAATCAGTAGAGGCATATGGACCTGCTTATGGGTTTCATGCATATGAACCACTGGAGCCTGATGCTTTTTTTAAGGAAGGAGAAAAAATCCGGTTTGGAAACAGCACTCTTGATATACTTTTTGTCCCGGGGCATTCGGTGGGACATGTAGCGTTTTATTCCCCTGATTTTGATTTTTGCATTGGCGGAGATGTGCTTTTTTATCGCAGCATAGGACGTTATGATTTACCGGGAGGCGATTATAAAGTATTGATGAATAGCATAAAAACGAAGCTTTTTTCTCTTCCGGATCAGACTGTTGTCTATCCCGGGCATGGACCGGCTACAAAAATTGCCGATGAGAAAAAATTTAATCCTTTTATGCAGTAAAAAGAAGATCCGTAAATGAACAGTATTGTTAAAAATATTCCCAATGCAATTACCTGCCTGAATCTGGCTTGCGGATTTCTTGGTATACTCCTGGCCTTTTCAGAATTAACTTATTCCTGTTATCTGATATTTCTGGCTTGTTTTTTTGACTTTATAGATGGTTTTGCTGCCCGCATGCTGAAGGTCAGCTCATCTATCGGTAAAGAACTTGACTCATTGGCAGACATGGTTAGTTTCGGAGTGTTGCCCGGGATAATCGCTTACTCACTTATCGAAACAGCTGTTGTTAAAGAAGTCTTTGCCGGATCTTCCGGTTTCACAACCTTATTACCCTATGTCAGTATCATTATACCGGTTTTTTCCGGCATACGTCTGGCAAGATTCAATATAGATACCAGACAGGTTCATGGCTTTATTGGTCTGCCGACACCGGCAAATGCAATATTCTTTGCGTCCCTGCCTTTTGTTTTTGCCGATCCTGTTTTTGCCGGACTTATCAACAGCTATGTTTTCATGATTGTTGTTCTTGTTATGTCATGGTTACTCGTGGCGAATATTCCTCTTATCGCTCTGAAATTTAAATCTTTCCGGTTTAAGGACAATGCTGATAAATATATACTATTGCTGATTAGCGCCTTACTGATCGGTTTTTTAGGTTTGAAAGCAATCCCGCTGATTATAGTTGTTTATATAATTATCTCAGTTTTATTTTCTTCGAAAGAAGAATTATAGGAAATTAAAACAGGGACAAAATTCACTTCTTTCCACTATCACTTATCTTATTTATATTATCTTTGCCTTTTCGGTAATAAAGATTACCCCTTTTGCCAGAAAAGAATGCGAACAGGAAACAACATATAAAAGTTCCCTGCGTTACATAAAATGTATCTTATTTAAAGCCACTGCATGATAAAAGTCTACTAGTAGATAGTTCTATTTTTATTTAATGAAGAGTTTCATACCTGAAAACAGGTTTTTCCGATTTCTGGTTGTCATATGCTTTTTTTATTTGGGAAATGGATATGCTCAAACCAGGAACAATGTAACCTTGCAGTGGCTGGATCCGATAGAAATTATTGATTCATCAGGACGCCAGCAAAAGTTGCCTTATTTCCTGGGGGCGGTGTATGGCTATTCTTTTATGCCGGAGCATAAAATCAGAATAAATGGCTATGTAGAACAGTTTGATATTATCGATCCGCAGAGTGCGAGCCTTAGTCAGGAGGAGGCAAAGCTATTGGGTAAATTTGATGCAAGAGATTATAATGCAATAATCAGTTATGCACGATTCAGGGGCAATGTAATCTCAACTATCCGTATTCTTCCACTGCGTCGTTCATCTGCAGGAATATATGAAAAACTCCTTTCATTTTCCTATGCAGTGAAAATGGGAAATGCACCGGTGCAGCATTCAGACATGGCTTCCTCAAGAAACAATACGAATCCTTCCATGCGTTTGAATGCATCCGGATATTCGTCAGTTCTGGCAAGCGGGTCCTGGTATAAGTATTCAGTAACAACAACCGGTATACATAAAATCGGATATGAAGATCTGAGAAAGGCGGGTATAAACCCGGATCATATTGACCCTCGTCAACTTAAATTATATGGTAATGGTGGTGGTATGCTACCTCAGGCCAACAGCGCCGGTCGCGTTGATGACCTGATTGAAAATGCTATCTTTATTTTTGGCGAAGGGGATGGTAAGTTTGATAAATCGGATTACATACTCTTTTATGCGCAGGGACCTCATACGTGGAAACAGAATGGGAGTACCTTTCAGCATACCTATAACTTATATTCGGATAAAGCTTTTTATTTTCTCACGACCGATGGCGTTCCGGGTTTAAGGGTATCTTCAAAGACACAACCGGGCTCAGCAGCTCAGACTCTGAATACATATGATGCGTATATTTTCCATGAAAAAGATGAATATAATCTGTTGACATCCGGGCGAGAGTGGCTTGGAGAACTTTTCAATTATGTCAACCCGTCCAGAACGTTTAATTTCGCCCTGGATGGACTTGTGCCTTCTTCAAATATAGCGATCACACTGAGCGTTGCTGCCAGAGCAAATATTACTACCTCATTTCAAATGCAGGTTAACAATACTCCGGTCGGTACTTTATCCATTCCCGGTATTGAAAATCTTTTTTCTTATGCCTATAGCATAAAAGCAAGATCTGGGAAAAACACCTATAATGTGAATTCGGTACTGGTTCCGAACGGAGATTGTGCCATACGAATCACATACAATTTTAACAATATTTCATCTTTATCAGGACACTTAGATTATCTCGAAATTAATTATAAGAGCCGTCTTGGGCTGTATGGTAACCAAACCAGTTTCAGGTCACTGGCCAGCACGTCAGCTTCGACCTGCGAGTATGTTCTTGCCAATGCAGTGCCTGATATGCAAATCTGGGAGGTCAGCAATCCGTTGCTCCCTTCGGTAATTAACTATTCTTTGGCTGGGAATTCGGCAAGATTTAATGATTACAGCAATGACTTGCGGGAGTATATAACCTTTGCCGGACAGGATTTTCCGGCCGCTGCTTTTGAAACCAGAATCGGTAACCAGAACCTGCATGGTATTGGTTCTCCTGTTCCGGAGCTGCTGATCATTGTGGCAGATGAACTGGTTTCTTCAGCAGAACGCCTGGCAGCGCACAGAAGAACCTTTTCCGGAATAAAAGCTCAGGTGGTTCCGGTCAGATCAATATATAATGAATTTTCTTCCGGTAGCCCGGATTTAACCGGAATAAGAGATTTTATACGCATGGTATATAACCGGAGTCTGGGAGCAGACTCATTGCGTTATGTATTGTTGTTTGGGGATTGTTCATACGATTATAAGGATCGTATTCCAAACAATACAAATCTTATTCCTATTTATGAGTCAAGAGAATCTTTTCACCCGATTCAGACCTTTTCATCCGATGACTATTTCGGGTTTATGGATAGCGATGAAGGAGAATGGCCGGAGAATAACACCAAGGATCATGCGCTTGATCTGGGAGTAGGGCGTCTGCCGGCAAGTACCAGAGAAATGGCTGATCAGATGGTTGATAAGATCATCTATTATGACAGCAATCCGGCAACCCGGGAACGTTGGCGAACCAGAATCTGCTTTGTGGCTGATGACGGAGACAAAAATATTCATCAGGATACAGCCGAAAGGCTGTCAGGGGTAGTAGCGACCAGATATCCTTTTATGAATATCAGTAAAGTTTATCTGGATGCTTTTCCTCAGATTTCTGCTCCGGGCGGGGAAATCTCTCCGGAAGCTAAAAGAGCGTTAAACGGAGAAATAGAAAAGGGACTGCTGATCACCAATTTTACCGGTCACGGGAGTGAACAAGGCTGGATGCAGGAAGAGGTATTGCGTATCAATGATATTCTGGGATGGAAAAATAAGGATAAGCTGACCTTTATGGTTACTGCTACGTGCGAATTTGGCAGGTATGACGATCCAAACAAAACCTCGGGTGCAGAATATGCTCTGCGTTCTGCTGAAGGCGGTGCGATTGCCCTGATGACGACCACAAGGCCTGTCCTGTCTTCTTCTAATGATGAGATAAACAGCGCTTTCTATGAATTTATTTTTGAGAAAGTTAACGGTGCATGGCCTGCCTTTGGTGATGTTCTGCTGAATACAAAAAATAAAGCCATTGTCGGAGTTTATAATCGAAACTATTCACTGCTTGGGGATCCATCGCAGCAGCTGGGTTATCCTCAGGAAGAAATTGTAGTTACGGCTGTCAATGGTAAAAACCCGGCGACATATGCAGACACTTTAAATGCACTTTCGAGAGTAACAATAGAAGGAGAGGTAAGAATTAACGGAGGGCGGAATAATTCCTTTAACGGAATGCTCCAGACGACTATATTTGATAAACCGTCTCAATTAATGACTTTGGGCAATGAATTAGGAGCTCCCCCTATCTTATTTTCCCGATATGATAATTCAATATTTGATGGAAAAGCTTCTGTACGGTCAGGTGAGTTTAAGTTTTCTTTTGTGGTGCCCAAAGATATTTCCTACCTGATTGATAATGGAAAAATCAGTGTTTATGCTGCTACCGGAACGACCATTAAGGATGCCGCAGGATATGAAAACCGGATATTTATCGGGGGAACTTCAGATTCTGTTGTTTTAGATAATACCCCCCCCACCATGCGGCTCTATATGAATGATCAGAGCTTTGTAAATGGTGGTGTCACAGGAAGCAGCCCGATGCTGCTCGTTCATGTATTTGACGAAAACGGGATTAATATTGCCGGTTCAGGTATAGGACATGAGCTGACTGCGGTATTGGATGAATCCAGGGAAGTAATTATTCTAAACGAATATTATACCGCCAAGCTGGATAGCTATCAGGAGGGAACCATCGAATATCCGTTGAAGGATCTTGCTCCCGGGAATCATATTGTCAGGGTAAAGGTGTGGGATACACACAATAATTCAGCAGAAGACTATCTGGAGTTTGTAGTTGTCAATGATGAAGATGTTGCTTTGCGAAACGTATTGAATTATCCGAATCCCTTTTCGACCAATACGGAGTTTCACTTTGATCATAATCGGGCAGGAGATGATATTGAAGTTCAGGTTCAGGTATATACCATCTCCGGAAAGCTTATAAAATCAATTCGTCAGACTATTTATCAGAGTGGTTCTCATGTGGCGGAGCTGCGCTGGGACGGACGGGATGATTTTGGAGATAAACTCGCTAAAGGTGTATATGTCTACAAATTAGAGCTTAGATCTGTCAGAGATGGCTCAAAAGGACATAAATATCAGAAGCTGGTAATACTGAATTAGTAAATAAAATTATATATTTGAATTTTAAGAATATTTACAATGAGATTGAAAAGATTTCTTGCGGTAATTTTTAGTTGTTCGTCAATAGCAGCTTTTTCACAGAGTGTGCCCAGAAATGTACCTATAAACACTTCGGTACCATTTCTTACGCTGGCCCCGGATGCCCGGTCAGGTGCATTGGGAGATGCCGGTGTAGCAACTTCCCCTGATCCAATGGCTATTCGCTGGAATTCTGCGAAACTTGCTTTTCTGGACAATGATCTTGGTTTTTCTGTTTCATACAACCCCTGGTTGAGAAAACTGGTGGATGATATGTCGCTTTCCTACCTTACAGCCTATCGTAAGTTAAGTAAGCAGGAAGCCATTGCTCTTCAGATGACGTATTTTGATCTGGGAAGAATTACATTTACGGATGACAACGGTCTTGTGACCGGCGAGCATCGGGCGAAAGAATTCTCAATTGGCGGAGCTTATTCCAGAAAGCTAAGTGAATATCTGAGTGTCGGGATCGGATTAAAATTCATACATTCTAATCTTGGTAATGGAAATGTAAACGGGTCTACTTTAGTAAGGCCCGGAAATACAGCGGCCGGAGATATCGGAGTATTTTATAGCAAGGATTATGTGGCGGCCGGAAAAAACTTTAAAGTTAATCTGGGGGCCAATATTTCTGATATAGGAGCTAAAATATCATATTCCAATAACGAAAACAGGAACTTTATTCCGACAACTCTGAGACTTGGTACTGCCATAACCGGAGATCTTGATGTGTTCAACAAACTAACTCTTATTGCTGAACTAAGCAAGCTCATGGTTCCATCGCCAGTTGCTGATTCCACAGGTTATTCATATTCCTCTAATAAGGGGTTGCTTAGCGGGATGTTTGGATCTTTTGCCGATGCGCAGGGGGGAATATCTGAAGAGTTGAAAGAAATTATATATCATCTGGGACTTGAATACTGGTATCATGATGCCCGGGGACTTCCCTTATTTGCCGTTCGGGCAGGCTATCATCTTGAGAGCAACCTGAGAGGCGGACGTAAATATCTTACAGCCGGATTTGGTTTCAGGTATCAGATGTTCGGAATAGACTTTGCTTATCTGGTCCCAACCCAGAAGAATAATCCACTTGCTGAGTCCTTGCGTTTTACGCTTATCTTTAATTTTGATTCCAAAAAAAGAGTAGAATCCATTGTTGACTGATCACTAATGCCAGACAGAACCCAGGCCCCGGTATATAATAAACCGGAAATATTTGCTTTACCTTTGGTCTCCGAAAGTTACCTGACTAACGGAGTACCTTATTTTGGGATGACTTCTGGTAATCAGGCGGCGGTAAAGCTGGAGCTTGTGTTTAAAGGCGGGCATCTGAATGAACTGGCAAACGGTTTATCCTTCTTTACGGCCAAGATGCTTACTGCCGGGACAAAAAATAAGACTGCTGCTCAGATTGAAGAAACAATTGCTTCTTATGGTGCATTTATCGAGATCGGAAGCGGTTATGATCAGGTTGCTGTTACTGTGTACTGTCTGGATAAGTTTTTAAAAGAGGTATCGGAGCTTCTGGCAGAACTGATTCAGGAGGCTGTATTTCCTGAAGAGGAACTGCAAAATCTTAAGAATATTCAATTGCAGAATATCAGAGTGAATATGGAAAAAACCTCCTATCTCGCATCTGTTAATCTGAGGTCACGTTTTTTTGAAAATAATCATCCATATTCCAGGGTAATCACTGAAGATGTAATTAAGGCAATTGACCGGAAGGATCTTCTATCCTTCTATCCTGAGTTATTCAGATTGTCTGATTGTTCGATATTTGTTGCAGGAGGGCGAATTGATTGTTATTCCGTTATTAACGAAATTTTTGGAAATATTCCTGTTGAGCCATTGAGCTATGCTGATAGATGGCAGCAAGTTTCTTATGGGACAGGATTGGTTCACACCGAAAAGGAAGGGGTTTTACAAAGTACAATACGTCTGGCTATGCCTGCTGTCGGTCTCTCCAATCCTGATTATCCGGCGTATGCTCTGCTGAACGAAATCTTTGGAGGATATTTTGGCTCTCGCCTGATGAAGAATATTCGGGAAGATAAAGGATATAGCTATGGAATACATTCTTCACTGGTGAATCATCTTGAGGCTGCTTATATGGTGTGTGGTACGGATGTAAATAAAGAAGTCCGGGAGAATACAATCAATGAGATATATGCTGAAATGGATCGCCTGTGTCGGGAACCGGTAAGCGAAAGTGAGCTTGAAACAGTAAAGAACTATATGCTGGGGTCCTATTTAAATTCGGTGAATACGTCCTTTGCTGTTTTGGAAAAATTCAAGACTCTGTATTACCATAAGTTACCATCGACATTTTATGAAGATTTTTATACTTCAGTTAATGAAATAACTTCAGAAAAAATGCTGGACCTGTCCTCGTGCTTTTTTGACAGGTCTAAAATGCTTCTTGTTAGTGTCGGTTAGTTTTTGTATTACCATTCTGCAAAACCAAGCCGGGTATTTACTTTCCAGGTTTCTGATTATATAAACATTCCTTTATAATACGGATGCCTTAAGCAATCGTAGTATTACCGGACTGCAAGCATAGTATAGTTGGGGGGCAGTTAAGTCCTCTTTTCACATAGCAAATCTCAGGACCACTTATTTACAGATATCCGGTTCATAAGCAGCGTTCAAATCATAAAAAAGATTGCTTCGTTGTTTTTGAGGAAATGGTTGGTGTTACATCAGAAATCAACGATTCCCTCTTAATTAGCGGATCTCTGTTATTTTGTTTGAATCGGGCCAGGACGAGATATAAAATTCGGTCTGTGACTTCGCAATAATTACTGTTTTCAGGTGAGTTGTACCGAAAGATATGCCCGATACAGAAAAAACTGTCGGATATACAAAAAGCAAAAGCCATTTCCGAATCCGGAAATGGCTTTATAATTAATTAAACTGAGATTTGATGTTATCAGGCGTTGGTTTCCACTTCTTTTTTGGAAGCAGTCTGAGATCTCCAGCTTCCGAAATCAAGAACAATCGGAGCCCCGATATATACAGTAGAGTATGCTCCAAAAGTTGCAGCAACAATCATAATCAGGGAGAATCCTCTTAAAATATCACCTCCGAAAATAATCAGTACAACAACCACAATTAAAACGGTCAATGAAGTAACGATGGTTCTGCTGAGTGTGTCATTAAGAGCACGGTTCATGAGTGTATCATCTTTTTCGCGTGAGGATATTTCCTGACCTTCCCGGATACGATCGAATACAACGATCTTATCATTGATCGAATAGGCAATCAGAGTAAGCATTGCTGCAATAAATATCTGATCGACCTCGATGCTCATTCCCAAGGCTGTTGCAATTCCATATATAGCGATAGCAACGAGTACATCGTGAGTAAGAGCGATCAGTGTACCAAGACCAAACTGCCAGTTTTTAAAACGTATGAAGATATACAGGAAGAGAACTCCCAGCGATATGATGATTGAAATAATTGATGCGGTAAGAATATCACTCGCAACGGTTGCTCCCACTTTTTCAGAACCAATGATCCGCGGATTCGCAGAAGCATAATTCTCCAATCCTTTCTCAAGAGCGGCTTTTACTTCCAAATCAGCTTCATTGGATTCATCTTTACTGTGGAAGCTTGTTGTCACTTTCAGAGTTCTGTTGTCACCATACGTTTTTACTTCTGTTCCCTCGTTGTTGAAATATGGAAGAAGTTCTGATTTTACATCGGAAGCAGGCAATGCTTCGTCAAATTGTACGATGTATGAGCGACCGCCCTGGAAGTCAACCCCAACATTCAGACCGTTGATCATAATTGTAACGAATCCGACAAGAATAAGGGCGCATGAAAACAGATAGGCTTTTTTCCTTGCTCCTATGAAATTGTAATTCAATTTACCGACAAGGAAACTTCTTGAAATGAATGTATCAAATGACTTCTCGGTAATCTGCTTTTTCTTAGCCATCCATTCGATAATAATTCTCGATATGTATATCGCACTCAGGAAAGAGGTCAATATACCCACAATCAGAACGGTGGCAAATCCTTGTACCGGTCCGGAACCGACCCATGCCAGTATGATACCAACAAGTACAGTGGTAAGGTTGGCATCAAATATCGCACTGAATGCTTTCTGATAGCCTTCTTTAATCGCAATATCAAGCTTATGGCCTTTGCGCAGCTCCTCTCTTATACGTTCAAAGATTAGTACATTGGCATCGACAGCCATACCTATTGTAAGCACAATACCGGCAATACCGGGTAAGGTTAAGGCTGCATGCAACTGTGCAAGAATTCCTAATACAAAGAAAATATTGAAAATAAGCGCAAAGTTCGCTACCATTCCTCCTATGCTGTAATAGGCAACCATAAATATAACTACCAGGACAAGTCCGGCTACAGAAGACTTCAGACCCTGAGATATAGCTTCTTTCCCGAGGGATGGTCCGATAATACCTTCTTCAACAATTCTTGCAGGAGCCGGAAGCTTACCCGCTTTCAATACATTCGCAAGGTCTTTTGCTTCTTCTTCGGTAAAATTGCCGGAGATGGAAGAAGACCCGTTTGGAATTTCTTCATTAACAGAAGGAGCGGAATAAACTGTATTATCAAGAACGATAGCAATTCTGTTACGGCTTTGAGGTGTGCTGGTTTCAACAGCCTTACGCGTCATATTTCTCCATGCCTTTGCACCGGCAGCATTCATTGTCATGCTTATTTCATATCCGCCTCTTCCGCTTGCAGCAAAGTCAGCTCTGGCATCTGTTATAACTTCTCCTGTAAGCGGTGCTTTACCCAGTCTTCCTCTTTTGACAGGTACAAGCTCAATAATATTCTGTTTTCCGCCACTCTTTTCCCAAAGAAGAGACATATTGGAAGGAATCATTGAACGTACCTTCGGGTCAGCAAGCAGAGTATTGATGGTAGCAGTGTCTTCTGCTCTGTACGCCAGCTGTCCGAACTGTTGAAGATTTTGCCCGATGGCAAGAGTTATAAATTTAGAAACGTCCTCATTCAGTGTATCAGCTTCGGCAAGTGCGTCGGGCGCTTTTTGTGAAGTTGTATCTGTTATTTTTTCGCCTGTAAGCGGGTCGATCTGGTCTTCTGTTTCTGCTTTGGCAGATTCAGCAGTGGATGCAGAAGAAGATTTTTCCGTTTTTTGCTTATTTACCAGATAGTTGTTAATCTGAACAATGACTGGTTGAACATCCTGAAACTGGTATACTTCCAGAAATTCAAGCTGCGCGACTCCCTGCAACAATTTTCTTACCCTTTCTGGATTATCAGCGCCGGGCAATTCCACCTGGATACGACCTGTACCCTGGATTCGCTGAATGTTAGGACTTGTAACACCAAACTTATCGATCCGTGTGCGAAGGATCTCAAATGTTCTGTCAATCGCTTCGTCAACTTCTCTTTCAATATATTTCTTTACTTCCTGATCAGAAGATTTGGGATTAATAATATCCTTATTGGAATAACTGGCGAAGACAGAGGCAAGTGGACGACCGGGAGCTACTTCATTAAATGCTTTATAAAATAATGAAGTGAATTTTTCGGGACTGTTTCTTTGCATTTTCTTAGCCATTTCGAGAGCTTCCTTAAAAGAAGCATCCTGGCTATTACCGGCAATTCCTTTGAGAATATCAATTGGGGAGACTTCGAGAGTCACATGCATACCACCTTGAAGGTCCAGACCAAGATTTAGTCCGTTTTGCTTTACTTCTTTGTAAGTGTATTCCCGGATACCAAGGAAATTGTATACAGGCTTATTATATACCGAATCAAGATAGCTTTGCTTTTTTGCAAAATCAATTTGTCCGGATTCGTTAGTGGCGTATATTGTCGCATCCTGTCTTACATTTCGGTCTACTATTGAAAAAGAAATAAAGTAGAGACAAATGGCAGTAAGAACTGTTGTCAGGATAATAATCCCGTTTTTAGTGAACATTGTGTTATTAAATGATTTATTGTTAACAAAAAGTTTATTATAAGGGCTGTCATCTTATAGCTGCATAACTATATTGCCAGTCCGGGCAGGAGTCGATTTCTCCTCTAAATAACATAAAAAAAATGCACTAAGGGGCATTAACCGAGATTATACAGGTAAAAAGTTTTCGAAAATGCGTTGATAATGGACGTATATCAAGGTAAAGGTCCCCTTCGATTAGAAACTCTGTCTGTGGAAAGGTTATCGAAGAAGCATATAATAACGGAGCAGGGAAATTTATAATGGGGAGAATCGCTTCCACCGAAAATTCCCTTATTTCCGCCTTTTTTTCTGTTTCGTTATTGTTTTGTTGTTCTTTTTGTTCTTTTTTTGGCGTATTATTATCATCAACATATTCAGTTGATGAATAAGAAGCAAAAAGAATCAAAGTTACCAGAAACAGGCAAAAAACACTTCTGATATAAGCTTTGCTTTCTTTCATAGTTCGTTAGCCGCCAAAATTAGGTATAAATTTTCATAACTGATACTTTTCCGATAACTAATCCTTAAATTAGTTTAAATTTAACGAACTAATTTTTCTTTTTTAAGTATACAATAAAACTAAAAACGATATAAAGAGTAATATATGAATGCGTGGCATGATGTAAGTTTTGGATCTGATGCTCCTGAAAATGTTCAGGCAATTATTGAAATCCCGAAAAATTCGAAAGCTAAATATGAGCTCGATAAGGAAAGTGGCTTGTTGAAACTGGACAGAGTGCTATTTTCTGCAGTGCACTACCCTGCCAATTATGGTTTTATTCCCCGTACATACTGTGATGATCAGGATCCATTAGATATCCTTGTGATCAGCTCAATGGAAGTAGTGCCTATGTGCCTTATCGAAGCCAAGGTGATCGGGGTAATGCAAATGATAGATGATAATGAACGGGATGACAAGATTATCGCAGTTGCTAAAAATGATATGTCTGTTAACCATGTAAATGACATTGCGGAACTTCCGCCTCATACATTAGTCGAGATGAAACGTTTCTTTGAAGACTATAAGAATCTTGAGAAAAAAGAGGTTGTTGTTAAACGTTTTCTGAACAGAGAGGAAGCTTACAAGATTATAAACGAAGCTATTGAGCTTTATAATTCTACTTTTTCCGAAAGAGAAAGAACCAGAGTTGTTTAATCCTGAATGAGAACTCTCTGAAGCTTCTCTTGTGTCAGAGGCTTTGCAATATAATTTTCAACTCCTAATCCAAGGAGTTGTTTTTTTATGTCATTAGTTAAGAATGAGCTCAGCATAACAATTCTGCTGCGATGCCGATGATTTGAATTTATCTGGTTGAACAGCTCCATAAATTCATTGCCCTGCATATGGGGCATCTGGTAATCCAGAAGAATTAAGTCCGGGTAGTTGGAATCATAAGGAGAACAGTTTTTGCTAAGGTACAGAAGAGCTTCTTCTCCATTGAGTGCAGTTCTGACGTTGGAAGTAATTCCTGATTCTTTCAGGAGCCTCTCGTTGATTGCGTTATTTACCACATCATCATCCACCAATAGCACACAATTCAACTTCTCCATAGGCTCATAGTTTAAAGGGTGTTTCTCTAGTAAAACCTATGCTAGCCGAAGATCGTTCCTTTCTTTATTACTTGAGACTTTTGGCCACTTCACTAAAATGCCGATTTATGACATCCTGTACTTTTTCCTTGGTCAGCGGTTTGTTTATAAAGTCTGTATTGCCGGAACCTTTTAGCTTTTCTATGTCTGTGATATTGGTAGAGGTAGTAAGAACCACAATAACAACATCATTCTTATTCGGAAAATCCAGCAAACGGAATTCATTGAGAAACTCAAATCCATCCATTACAGGCATATTGATATCCAGAAAGATGAGGTTAGGACATGGCTTATTTTCCTGAACAGTTTTTTGAATAATGCTTATTGCTTCATATCCGTTTAGGGCAATTTTAATATTCTCAGCGACATTTAGCTTTCTAAGCAACCGTTCATTAATAAAGTTTGTTATACTGTCATCCTCAACTAATAAAATGGAATTCAGTTTACTCATTACTTATGATTAGAGTCTGATATAGTGAATTGATTTCTATATAACCAATACTTACTATACTTTGTTAAAAAAAATTGGTTTCAGCAAAAGTCAGATAATATCAGGGGATTTTCATTTCAGATCGTTTATTATAAGACTTTTGAGTTTGTCACCTGTAAATGGTTTCTCCATTATCTCATTATAGCCAAGATCGTTAAGACGGTCTTTTTTCTCCTGATCGATTGCTGCTGTCAGCAATATGATTCGTATTGACTGATCAAGGGTCATTTGTTTAAAGTATTTGAGAAACTCCAGTCCATCCATCTCCGGCATGTTAATATCCAGCAAGATCAGATCGGGACGTTTATTTACCGGTTCTGCCAGATATGTGAGCGCTTCTTCCCCATTCTTTACTGATTTTATTGTATTTGCTATGCCTGTCTTTTTTATATGTCGTTCTGTTAGATAATTGCTGACATAATCATCATCTACCAGCAGAATTGTATCAATTGAAAGCATGTAAAGCGTTCGGTTAATCTAGTTATATACAAAAACTAACCTAGCAATTGTCAAAAAGTTTCAAGAGATTATGGAGCTTTTCTTCATTAAGCGGTTTTATTATAAAATCATGAAAGCCTATATTTTTTAGCAACTCTATGTCCTTATGGTTGAATGAAGCGGTATAAATGACAATTCTCGTTTTATTTTTATCCATATTGTATTTTCGAAAAGCCTCAATAAATTCGAAGCCATCCATGACTGGCATATTAATATCCAGAAAAATCAGCTCTGGAAATTCTTCGGCCTCATCCTGAAGATACTTTAACGCTTCATCTCCATTTCGGGCGATAGTAATATGCTTACAGATTTTATGCTTATTGAGTAAATGATCAGCAATAAAATTGCTTATATAATCATCATCTATAAGTAAAACATTATTGAATTTGTACATGAATTTGGATCCGGGAAATTGCTGGAGTTCAAGAATAAGAAAAATGTACCTGATCAGAGACTATTAACGAGATCAATGTATTGTCGCATTGCATCCTCTTTCGAAAGCCCTTGCAGATTTTCCCAGGCTGCGTATTTCGCATTGCCGACTATATCAAATGGATTTCCCGGTTTTTCGCCTTGTACATTACCTTCTGTTGCCTGCTTGTACAGCGCATAAAGACGTAATAAATCCTCGTTGGACGGCTTGGGCAGGGAGCGGGATCTGTGAACCGCATCTTCAAAATCTGCTTGTATGCTCATAGTTCTTAGGTTTTATGTAAAAATTGTGGTTGTTTCTTCTGATAGCCGGCTAAAAAATAATTTTTTTTGATTACACTAACAAATAAAACCAATATGTAAGCGTAACTACCCAATGATAAGCGGTTGAAAATAACCAGGTCTGTTAATATAAAATGAGTCTCATATGCCGGTTTTCTTTGCCATGTCCCAGTATTCATCCATCTCTGTTAAGGACATAGATGACAGGTCTTTGCCATCCTTTTTGGATTCGGTCTCCAGATAGGTAAAGCGTTGAATAAATTTCTTATTCGTTTTTTCCAGAGCATCCTCCGGATTAATATTTATAAAACGGGCATAATTGATCAGACTGAATAATAAATCTCCAAATTCGGACTCGATTTTATCCGCTTGGTTTAATGAGTCACCGGCGTTTACTTCCTGTTCAAACTCCTTCAACTCTTCCTTTACTTTATCCCAGACCTGTTCCTTCTTTTCCCAGTCAAAACCTGAAGCCCGTGCTTTTTCCTGAATTCTCATTGCCTTAATAAGCGCAGGTAAGGATTTAGGTACTCCGCCAAGAATGGTTTTATTTCCGCCTTTTTCAGATTGTTTAAGCTGTTCCCAGTTCTTTTTTACAGCTTCTTCATCTTCTGCTTTGCTGTCACCGTAAATGTGAGGATGTCTGTATATCAGCTTTTCACATAAGCTGTCAATGACTTCTGCAATATCAAAGCTTTGGGTTTCTGAAGCTATACGCGAGTAAAAAACAATATGCAGCAAAAGGTCTCCCAGTTCTTTCCGTATTTCCCGGAGGTTTTCCTCCACAACAGCATCGGAGAGCTCATACGTTTCTTCAATGGTCAGATACCGGAGACTTTCCATAGTCTGCTTCTTATCCCAGGGGCATTGCTCCCTTAGCTCATCCATAATTGTCAGCAGCCTGTCAAATGCAGCAAGCTTTTTGTGTCTTCGCGGATCCGTATGTTTTGTCATATTGTTAGTCAAAGTGGCTGCCAAAAAGTATTTAATATCTAATTTAGCATAAAAATTGAAATACTGAAAAAAGAGACTGTTAACTTAATTTTGGATCAATAGTCTCGCTTTTTAGTAAATTTGCAAACTCATATAAATTGTAAACGAAGGAGATTATTGTGACACTGATAAAATCAATATCCGGAATCAGGGGAATTATCGGCGGGGCTCCCGGAGAAGGGCTTACACCGATCGATGTTGTAAAATATGCTGCGGCATATGGAACCTGGCTCAGAGAAGCAACTGCCAACAAAAAAATAATAATTGGCCGTGATGCCCGTCTCTCCGGGCCCATGGTTTCTTCTTTGGTAGCATCAACCCTGCAGGGGCTGGGGCTGGACGTTCTGGATCTCGGGTTGTCAACAACTCCTACTGTTGAGATGGCTGTAGTAATGGAGGAAGCCGCAGGTGGCATTATATTGACGGCAAGTCATAATCCGATTCAGTGGAATGCACTCAAGCTGCTCAATTCCCGTGGAGAATTCCTGTCTGATGAAGCGGGCAAAGCAATACTGGACATTGCCGACAATGAAAGGTATACTTTTGCAGAAGTGAAAAAACTGGGTGTATACCGGACAGATGATTCATTCATCCGAAAGCATATAGACGCCATATTAAAACTTCCACTGGTAAAGAAGGATCTTATTGCTGAGAAAAACTTCCGGATAGCAATTGATGCAGTTAACTCTACCGGTGGTATCGCTGTGCCAATGCTTTTGGAAGCGCTCGGAGTAAAACAGATTTCAGAGTTTTACTGTGACCCTGACGGACATTTTCCTCATAATCCGGAGCCTCTTCCGGAAAATCTTGGATTTATATCAAGTGAAATTGCAAATGGTGCATATGATCTGGGTATAGTAGTTGATCCGGATGTTGATCGTTTGTGTTTTGTCAATGAAGACGGAAGCATGTTTGGGGAAGAGTATACATTGGTTGCCATAGCTGACTATGTTCTGAAAAATACTCCTGGTAATACTGTTTCCAATCTTTCTTCAACAAGAGCATTAAAGGATGTTACGGATAAATATGGATATGAGTACACTGCAGCAGCAGTAGGAGAGGTCAATGTTGTCCAGAAGATGAAGGAAACCAAAGCGGTAATCGGGGGAGAAGGCAATGGCGGGATTATTTATCCGGAACTACATTATGGTCGTGATGCTTTGGTCGGAATAGCCTTATTTCTGAGCCATCTTGCGGAGTTTGGCAAGTCAGCCTCGATGCTCAGGGCAAAATATCCGACTTACCATATCTCCAAAAATAAGATTGAGCTGACTCCCAGTATCGATGTTGATAATGTGCTGGCCGAGATTCAAAAGAAATACAGTAAACAACCGGTAAATACCATCGATGGAGTAAGAATCGAGTTTGGCAAAGAATGGGTTCATCTGCGCAAATCCAATACGGAACCTATTATACGAATATACGCCGAATCGGATACCGTATCCACTTCTGAGCATCTGGCCAATAAGCTTATCATGGACATAAAGGAGATTGTTTCCGCAAAAAAGGATAATTAATGAAGGTTTATCTGGACAATGCCGCAACCACCAGGCTGGATGAAGAGGTTTTTGATGCAATGCTTCCTTTCCTGAAAGAAACATTTGGAAATCCTTCTTCTATTCACAGTCACGGAAGGGAAGCAAGAGCAGCGATTGAGAAAGCCAGAAGAATACTTGCAGCCCGGCTCAATGCTTCTCCTGCTGAAATTTTCTTTACTTCGGGAGGAACGGAAGCTGATAACATGGCTATTGTTTCTTCAATTCAGACATATGGCCTTAAGCATGCGATAACATCACCTATTGAACATCATGCTGTACTTCATTCGTTGCAGCATATGGAGCGCATGGGATTTATTCGTTTGAGCTATGTGAATCTGACTAAGGATGGTTCCATCTCTATGGAACATCTGGAGGAGTTGCTTCAGAATAACCCTCGTTCGCTGGTATCTTTGATGCATGCTAACAACGAAATAGGAAATATTACCGATATAGAAAATATCGGCCTTATCTGTAAAGCTTCCGGGGCGCTTTTTCATTCAGATACTGTTCAGACTGTTTCTCATATACCGATTGATCTTCAGGCGATCAATGTTCATTATATTAATGGATCGGCCCATAAATTTCATGGTCCGAAAGGTGCCGGCTTTATATATATAAACAGTGAAGCACCATTAAAGCCATTCATTCAGGGTGGAGCTCAGGAACGTAATATGCGGGGCGGTACTGAGAATGTTGCGGCTATTGTCGGTATGGCCAAAGCATTTGAGCTTGCTTATGACAGAATGGGAAATGACCGGTTGCATATTGAGAGTCTTAAGAAGGCGTTGATGGAAAAACTGAAAGAGAGGATAAAGGGGGTTGAGTTTAATGGAGTAAGCGCAAAAATGGATAATAGTCTTTATACTATTCTGAGCGCTTCTATTCCTGAGTCTGATGATAATGAAATGCTGCTTTTTAATCTTGATATACAAGGAATATCCGTATCCGGAGGTAGCGCCTGTACAAGTGGCAGTGTGATTGGAAGTCATGTCCTTCAGACCCTGAATGTAAACCCGGCCAGAGGCCATGTCCGCTTCTCATTTAGCCGGTACAATACAATGGAGGAAATTCAATATGTCGTTGACCGGCTTGCAGAGTTTGCAGATCATTCTTAATAAAAAAGGAGTTATATAAACTCCCTTTTTTATTAACAAACTCCAATCATCACATTAGATAAAAGTCATTCACTGAACTCTTCGGCACAACAGGCTGAGGAGTTTCATTAAGCATATGCCTGAGATTCTTCTCTATATTTAAAGCAATTGCCGTAACAGGAATATCTGTTGGTTTATTTTCAAATGGATCCTGCAAATGAATTGCCATTTTTTCTATAAGAAGTAATGCAGAAGATATGGCAATCATCAATGGAATTTCGAATAGTCCGAAATAACTTGTCAGTGCAAACGGGAAGACAAGAATGAAGATCCACAGAGTAAAATTGATATACATACTGTAAGTGGTTGGAAAAACAGTATTCTTTATACGTTCACACTTGCCAAGTGAGTCACAAAGCCTGCTCAGGGTCGTTTCAATTTCAACTTGCTGATAGGAATTTATCCATTGTTTTTCATAAGCATACTTTATGTCCATGCTGTGAAGAAACAGAAGTGCATTGGGAACGTTGTCATACTGACTGACAATGTTAATATCCTTTTCAGACAGAAGGTTGTTTACGTTTTTTAAAGGATTCTGATTTCGGAGTGCGTTACCCAGGCTATAGGCCCAGGCTATCTGACGTTTCACAAAACGCTCTTTAAAATTATGTTTTTCAACGCTGAAATCTCTGTCTTCAATAAAAGACAATACGATACGGGCAAGCGATCTGGAGTCATTGACTATAGCACCCCAGATAATTCTTGCTTCCCACCAGCGATCGTATGCCTGATTCGATCTGAAAGCCAGCAGAAGAGAAATGATTGTACCCAGAATCATAGGTACTCCTGTTGCCACGGAAATATTGTTTAGTTGGAGGTGTTTGTCAATAAAACCTACAACAATAGCATATACCGTTATAAAAACGAGTTCGTATTTGATTTTGGAAAAAACGTACTTTATTGGTATGTTTTTTTTCAGTAGCATAATCTTTCGGTTAATGGTTTGGTGCTCTTAATGTGATACTGCCAGCAAAGCCACTTCGGACTGTTTCTGATCTTGCAGGTATTGGTGAATTTTGGTTTTATTATCGAGCCGATAATCCAGTTTTATCTTGTTCTCAATAAAGCATGCCGGAAGATGAACCTGTCGGTTTTCCCCTGCAAGAGAGAATAAGTTGCCTGAAAACATGGCAGGTTCAGATTTTCTGCCTAATAATTGACGTACGGTTCTCAGAAGACGACCTTTGAATGAAATGTTGTTTTTCAAGAAGACAACTACGTTGGATGCATTACTGAAATCAAAATATTCAGGAAGAAACAGCACAGGGCACTGAATAGTATGCATAGCATCCTTCAGGTCTCTGTTATGCAATAATGATTCTGCCTTGTTACTAAGAGGCATAATGCCCAGCTGGATATTGTTTTGCTCTACTATCTGTTCAAGAATTGGCCCGGAGATGCCATATTGAAATAAGTAGCGTATTTCTATCGGGCAGTTCCCGCCACTTTCTTTCAGGTCCTGAATTTTAGAATGAAAGAGATTCTGCTTCTCCTGTTGTATATTGATTGATGGCAGGTACAATAATTCAGTTATTGAATCTGAAATCGGAACACAATGCAGGAGTGTAATTGTCAGCGGTTTTTTCCCTGCAAGAAAGCAGGCGGCTTTTACTGCCTGGATAGTATTGTTGGAGTAATCGTTTGGAATCAGTATACTCAACATGGCTCTGGATCGGTTAGTTTATAGTTAATTGCTATTACAAATAACCGAAAATGCCATTACAGGGGCCTTAAGGCTGCATTAGATGTTTATTAAAATTTCACCGATGTGCCTATGTGTTTTTCGTTTGATTATGAGGTTGTTGTTGTTTTTATCCGACTCCTCATTAAAATTGGTTTAGTACGGAATTAGAATTTCATTAGAATAAAATTAAGAACTTCTTATTCCTTCCTTCGGAAAGGTGATGATTACGCTTGTTCCCTTATTCTTTTCCGAACTTACGCTGATCTTTCCTTTGTGGAGCCTGATTATTTTTAAAGACAGTGGCAACCCTATTCCATGACCCTCGAAGTGAGCAGTATTACTGCCACGGAAAAATGGTTCGAATACATGGACCAGGTCCTGGGCCGGGATGCCGATTCCTTTGTCTGTGATTTTGATTTCAAGTGTTTCCGGGTTTTCAGAAAGTACAACTTTCACTTCATCGTTATTGGAATATTTTATACTGTTCTGGATAATATTATAAAGTGCGAGCTTGATCCAGGTCCGGTTTACGGTAATGAACAGCTGATCTCCATTGACCGGAAAATTTTCCCATTCTATGGACACTTTGTTGTCCGGTATACGCATATCAAGATTTCTTTTTACGAGCATGATCAGATCATCAAAGCGGACATTTTCAAACAATAGCTTATTGCCGTCAAAACCTATTTGAGACATTCGAAGAAGACTGGACAGAATTTCATTTAATCGTTCTGCTTCTTTCTGAATTACTGTAATAGACCTGACATATTCTTCACATGATCTGGGATGGCGCAAAATAATCTCTGATTCACCGAGCAAGGTTGTTAGCGGGGTTTTAAGTTCATGAGAGGCATTGTTGACAAAATTGCTCTGCATCTCAAAAGAAGCTTCCAGTCTGTCCAGCATGTGGTTAAAGGTGGTAGCCAGTTGTGACAGCTCATCTTTATTGTTATTTCCTGTTTCAAGTCTCAGATGAAGATTTGAGGCACCGATGTTGTTTACTTCACCTATTATGCGTGCAACAGGATCTAATACTTTGCGAGAGTAAAAGATACCGCCCGCAAAGATTAATGTGGAGCTCAGAATACAGCCTACTGAGAGGGCTTTTTTAAGAGAAGAAAGCATATAGCCGCCTGCCTCGTCGATGGCAGAAACTATTACAACAATATCCCCTTGTTTCCCTTTTCTTATCATTCCGGCATATTGCCTGTCTTTTCGGTTGTATTCGGCATAGCCTCGGCTTTGAAGGTTTTTGTAGAATGAGGTGGGAAGTTTTGATCCGGTGGCAGATCTGATAAAATACTGAATAGAATCATATGGGAACAGGAAATCCTGTTCATCAAGTAATGGAAGAAGATGTTCTTTTCTAACCTCTTCATATATAGGTAAAGCTTTTTCATCTTCTTCTCCATAATGTTTTGCCGCCAGCGATGCTCTGGCTTTGAGGCGAACATAAAAACTCTCATTCGTAAAATGCGAAGCCAGAATGTAGATGAAAATACTCATCAGAAAAAATGTGCCGGCAGAGATGGCTACAAAAGTCAGGGTTATTCGATTCCGTAGTTTCATTGATTTTTGCGTAGTGTATATCCCATTCCAACGATCGTATGAATCAATTTTGTGCTGAAGTTTTTATCTATCTTTTTCCGCAGATAATTTATATATACATCTACTACATTGGTATTCATATCGAAGTTAATGTCCCAGACATTTCCCAGAATCTGTTCTCTGCTTAATACTATTCCTCTGTTGATCGTCAGATATTCCAGTAGTTTGTATTCTGTTGCGGTAAGATTTATTATAATGCCCTCTCTTTTTACGATTTTTGCGAGTGTGTCAATTTCAAGAGAATCAATTAAAAGCAGTTTCCCGGAATTGGGGTTTTTTGTACTTCTGCGTACTACAGCTTCTATTCGTGCCAGCAACTCAGCGAACTTAAACGGTTTTACCAGATAATCATCGGCGCCGGTTTGTAGTCCGGATACAATATTCTCGGTGGCACCCAAGGCAGTGAGCATAATTACCGGTACCTCGATTCCCATCGCCCGGATTTTCCGGCACAAATCCATGCCATTCATACCGGGCAGCATAATATCAAGAATCAGGACATCGTACTGATGATTCAGAATCATATCGAGGGCTGTCTGTCCGTCCATTGCAAGACTTGGATTATACCCTTCCTCACTCAGTCCCCGGTGTATGAATGAGGCAACATTCGTTTCATCTTCAACAATAAGTATATTCATATACTACAACGTTTTGCAGAGGCTAATCAGGAAAGTACGAACTGTACACTTAATGTATGACTTTCTCCTGTTTTTTTCAGGGAAAAATGCATGGAAGATTGCCTCTTGTTTATAACGAACAACTCATACAAGTAGACAAACTGTATTTATGACTCCACGAACCTTAAACAATTTTTAATTGAAATTTTGATAAAAACAGGAATTTTATGAATTTAAGGCCTTAATCAGAGAATGTTTGCCACTTAGTCAAATTTAGTGATGAACAATACCTAATCCAACTTTTTTAGCTATGCGTTTTAGTTTAGTCCTTGAAAGAACCGGTAAGAAAAACTTTTTACCATTTAATTATCAGTATGAGCTTTCTTCCTGGATATACAAGGTGATATCCATGGCCGATACGGATTTTAGTAACTTTCTGCATGGAAGTGCTTTTCAATCTGGCACAAAGTCATTCAAACTTTTTACTTTTTCGAATCTTGACTTACGTCCTTTCAGGATCCATAAGCAGCACGGGCGTATTGAAATTATCGGCAAGCACGCTGTATTGCAAATCAGCTTTATGGTAGACAAAGCCGCAGAAAACTTTATTAAAGGATTGTTCCTGAATCAGCAGTTTTCGATCGGAGACAAGATCAGCAATGTCGATTTTTGTGTAAGCCGCATTGAGTCAGAGTCTGCGCCCATATTTACCGAAAGAATGGTTTACCGTACGTTGTCCCCTATGTGTGTAAGTATTCATGGAGAGCGGCATGCACAATATATAAGCCCTTCGGACAGAGAATATGAAAGCCTGCTTTTTGCAAATCTCATTGGCAAGCTTAAGTCGATGCCATTGCTACACGGCAACAAATCATTGCAGGCGGTTCCGGAGGAGGAGTCCGGGTTTAGTCTTTTGTCTGAACCGAAATCCCGTCTGATCTCTATTAAATCATTTACCCGGGATGAAACCAGAGTACGTGGGTATGAATTTAAATTTGAATTACGTGCTTCTCCTTTGCTCCAGGAAATAGGCTATTACAGTGGCTTTGGAGAAAAAAACAGTACGGGCTTCGGATGTGTGGAAATTGTATGACAGAATTTAAGTAAGGCTAAGGTGGCGCCAGGTGCCTTTTATAAGATTGTATTTGATAGTGCTTGGCAGGGCTTTAAACCAATATCGGTTCATGTTGACGGCAAATGATGGTTGCATATAACAGTTGATGACACAGCCTTCACATTCGGGTAATCGTCCTTCCTGATTGATTACTGCTTTAATCTGACTGGAGTTATACAAGGAAAACAAATTATCCTCAATATCAAATTCTTGTTTGCCCAGGTGGTAACATGGTAATACCAGTTTATTGTCTGGTGAGATGACAATAGTGCTTGATGCAGCTTTACATACCGGATCATGGATATTGTTACCACCTTCCAGACGCAGATCAAGAAAAGCCCGGTTGAGATATACATTTTTTTTCCCGATCCATTTTTTTTTCAGATACCTGATAGATTCCTCATCCAGTTGGTCAAGGGAGCCTTTGGTGTTATATTCAAAAAGCGGATTAATAATTAATACCAGATTGTTTGGCAAGCAGATCGAATGGTAAACTTCTTCCAATTCATTGACAGAGTCTTTTCCGGTGGTAAAAAGTATGTCAGGTCTTTCACCGATGCTTTTTGCTATTTTAATGGATTCAATCAGGGTGTTATAGCAGGCTACCCCTCTTGACCGGTCATGCCGCTCCTGGTTTGAAGAATCAAGCGAGAAATGCAACATATTAACCAGACCTCTCAGGCGTTCGGCCCATTTAGGATACAGAAGAGTGTTGGTGGTAAGGGTTGTAATAAAACCGGCCTCCTGCGCCATGCTTAGCAGCTGGTCTATTTGTCTGTGCAGAAGAGGTTCACCCCCGGTAAAATCAATAACTTTCACTCCCAGCTTTTTCAGATCTCTGAGATTCCTGGAAACGGTATCAGGGGAAGCATAAGGAGATGGTCTTTCCCATATATCACAAAAGGAACAACTGGCATTGCACCGATAGGTCACATAGTAATTACATAAAACGGGGTGTTTAATAAGCCTCACTGCTGTATATAGAGTATTCCTGTGTGAATTTATTATTTAATCCGAACAAAATTAAAAAAAGAAGGCTGCGCGTAGCAGCCTGAATCTGGTAATAGGAACCTATATCGAACGTCCTCTGATCAATCTGAACAACACGGCGATAATAGCCAGAACCAATAATATATGAATAAGTCCTCCTGCATCAAATGCAGTGAGACCTACGATCCATCCTATTATCAACAGGATAGCAATAAAATATAAGAAACCACTCATCCCCACACTCCTTTCTTTTACTTCTTGTCTATATTCTAAACAGAGAAATCTCCACATTAGTGCATTAGGTTGGAGCGCTTGAAGTTCTTTTTCCCAAATCCCGCAGAATCTGATCAACAGATTCGGGAATAATGTCCATTTTTGTGGCAATACTACGGCAAGTTTCAATCTCTTCGGGTGAAGTTACATGGTCAATCAAAGCCATTTCTGCCAACTCATACAGAAGCTGAAGCCTGTCTCCCAGGTCCTGCGGGAATATCATTTTTATTTTATCCGGATTCCGGCGCATTTCACGGAGCTTTTGGGGGCTTACATTGTATGCGCCAGCTTTTTCCTCAAGAAATTCCTTTTCTTTTTGGGTCAGATTACCATCGGCCATGGCGACCATCAGGAGATTTCTTAAATGGCATAAATGTCTTAGTTTCTTCCGCTTTTTCATCTGATTAGAAGAATGTTTGTAGTGTATACGTGAGGAGCAGAGCCGGAGATAGCAAATGTGGAAAAATCATTTTTATTAGCTTTTTCAAGTCAAAATGGCGCTATTGTAATGGTTTTATATTGTTGTGCAGACATAATGTCTTGTTTTCTCTTATGGAATAGCAATTGTTTCTATAGGATTGAAACCAGAGGAAAAATGAATATACTAGATAATAAAAAACTTCTCAGAAGTCTGCTGAAGCAGGCAGACGGAATGAATACCATCGGCGGGGGAGCTTCAGTGCCTGTATTGAAATCAATGCAATCCGGAAATAATCTAATACTGACCCTGCATATTGCCGGAGTCAGTCCGGAGGCGTATCAGGTGTTTGTAAAGGATAGTGAATTACTTTTGCTAGTGCATAATTCGTACATAAATGAATCTGCCACATGGAAAAACGGGAACTCTGTTCCGCGGTTTGTCCATAAAACAGCAATTCCGGATTTTGTGGATGTTGAAAATATTGAAGCTTTTTATGAAGAAAGAGTTTTAAGAGTGATCTTGCCGGCAAAGAGAATGCTGCCAAACAAAATCCGTCAGATACAGGTTAAACAAATCTAAGCCGTGTTGTCTGCCGGTTTCTGATGATGTCTGATAAAGAGACGGTGCTTTTGTTATTGTGAAAGAGGAAGAAAATGTGCTTTTGGGATTCTTTTTATATAAAATCCAAAAGATTACAATATTTTCGTAGAATTTTCCTGTTTAAAGTGTTAAATTTGTCTTCTTGCAAAGTTTAAACTATGAAAAAGCTACTCATTCTATTTATTATTGCCGGATTTCTTAGCAGTTCCTGCAGTGTTGGCTGGTCAGGTAAGTTTCATAAGGAAAACTGGGGAACCCCAAAGCCTAAAAAAGCTAAAAAGGGCAAAAATTATAATAGGTAAAAATTGATATACGGTAAAGCCTTCTAATAATAAATGATATTGGAAGGCTTTTCTTTCTTTAACCACCGGGTCAGGGTTTTTTGGGATTCGGGATTATCAGAGAGCCGTCTTATATGTAGTTTGGCTTCATCGGGACTGCTTATACATAGTTCTTTATCAACAAAACCGTATCCCAGCAGGACTCCGTTCTCTACCACTACCAGAGAAAATTCCTCAGTATTTCTTCCCATACCCTTTATGATAAGGTTTTTACCTTGCTGAGTTCCGTTTATTGCTTCCATAACTTTGTTATTATAATTTTCGGGATCGGTATTCCGGCAATATTCATGACACAGCGGACAGGAATCTTTTCTTATACCACATTTTCTTTCGCACAATTTATACTGATCGGCAATTGCTATAAGATATTCTCTGGCCTCGAGGTAGCTTCGGAAACTTGAAACAGGCTTCATGGATACCTGCATTTTCCCAATGGAAAGTCGCAGATATCCTGAAGGGTCCTCATATATATACACTCCATATGTATATCCCGGTTTTTTGGCCTCTTTGTTATAGGCGGGCCAGAGACGTTTTATTTCGGCTATTTCCAGTAGCAGACTGATTAGCTCATTCCCGCATAGCTCATAACTGATATCGCAGATAGATGAAAAAAGACGCTGTTTTTGCCTGGATTCGGAACCCGCGCTAAAATGTCCTTTTACCCGTTTGCGTATATTGTCGGCCTTGCCTACATAGATTACTTTTTGGTGCTCATCGTGAAAATAATAGATCCCGGGTAGCTCCGGAATCCGGTCAAATGTGGTACGGGGTAAATTGGGAGGTAGTACTGCTTCGCCGGAATTGCGTTTTACACTTTTGTCTATTGACTCTTTATCGATCGAGTAAAGCTTATGAAAAAGAAGAGTCGTGGCTTGGGCGTCTCCCATTGCCCGGTGCCGTCCTTCTATTGGAATATTTAAGTCAGCACAGAGTGAGCCAAGACTATATGACCGGTATCCGGGAATTATCTTACGGGAAAGCCTGACGCTGCAAGTTCTTTTTGGGTTAAAATCAATGTCTTCTCTGGCAAATTCGGATTTCAGAAATCCATAATCAAATCCTACATTATGGGCCACAAATATCTTGTCCGCCAGCATTGCCTTTAAATGTTCGCAGATTTCGGAGAATGACGGAGCCTCCCGGACATCGTCCGGTTCAATACCTGTAAGACCGGAAATCCAGTATGGAATGGATATCCCCGGATTAATAAGTGTTTGGAAAGACGAAAGAATCTCTTTTCCATCGGTTGTGACCACTGCAACTTCAATAATACGATCATAAGCAGTGTTTGAACCGGTTGTTTCTATGTCTACGATAGCATACATTGGTTAAATTTAGCTAAATTTTGTAGCAAAAACATTTGTTGCCGGTAAAAGTTATGAAACGTATGGTTAGTGATCCTCATAATGAAAAACCGGTCTGGTACTGGATCCTCCTTCGGATAGGAACATTTGCCGCTGTATTATTGCTGCTGTATATTCTCTATTTTATCATGGGTAAGTTCTGATCTCTATACCGGAATGACTGCCTGATCTTAAAAATCCCATTATAACGGACCTGATTGTAAGCAGGCCGGTGTCTTTTAATTTTTTTCCTGCTATAAAAAAGACATCACTTTTATTATGCACGCATAACATATTTCCGATATGCCCGTTTAAGCCTTCAAAGGGATATTTATGAAGCGAGGAGATACCGTTTGTTACCAGTTCAAAGCCACCTGGCATGGAATATCCAGGATGTACAATGAGGAAGGAGTCAAGCACGGGCTTACAGCTTCGGTCGGTTATGTATTGCTGAATATTGATGAGAAAGAGGGGACGCCTGCTACACGAATCGGGCCTTTGCTCGGTATGGAGCCGACGAGTATGAGCAGAATGCTGAAGAGTCTGGAAAACGACCAGTATATATACCGACAGAAAGACCCTGATGATAAGAGACTGGTAAGAATCTTTCTTACACCGAAAGGAAAAGAGAAAAAACAGATAGCCAGGAAGGTAGTGAAAAAGTTTAATGCCCTTGTCAGAAAAGAGATCGATCCCCGGAAGCTGGAAATTTTTTTTGAAGTGGCCGCAGATATAAGTAGTATTATAGATAGAAAAAATATATTTTAAACGGGAAATATTTTCATATGACCAGAATAATTAAAAATGTGGTAGTACTGGGCTCCGGAATTATGGGTTCCCGAATCGCCTGTCACTTTGCCAATATTGGTGTAGATGTTTTACTCCTGGATATAGTTCCTAAAGAACTGACTGAGCGGGAGAAAGCCAAAGGTATGACACTGGAGGATCCCAGGGTACGAAACAGGATTGTCAATGAGGCATTGCAGGCTGCTCTTAAATCAACTCCATCTCCTGTATATAAAGACGAATTTGCTCTGAGAATAAGGACAGGGAATTTTTCGGATAATATGAAGGAAATAGCCGGCTATGACTGGATTCTGGAGGCGGTAGTTGAAAATCTTGATGTTAAGCGGTCTGTTTTTGAACAGGTGGAGCAATACAGAAAGCCTGGTTCAATTGTTTCGTCCAATACATCCGGTATTCCTATTCATCTCATGACAGAAGGCCGCAGTGATGATTTCAAAAAGAACTTTCTTGGTACGCACTTTTTTAACCCGCCCAGATACCTTCGTTTGTTTGAAGTAATACCGACGCAGTATACGGACAAGGATCTGATCGATTTTATGATGCATTATGGGGATTTATACCTTGGTAAAACCACGGTGTTGTGCAAGGATACCCCGGCTTTTATAGCGAACCGTGTAGGAATTTATTCCATGCTTCAGGTAATGCATGTTATGAATGAGCTTGGATTGTCGATTGATGAAACCGATAAACTGACCGGCCCGGTAATCGGTCGTCCTAAATCAGCTACTTTCCGGACTGCAGATGTTGTGGGGCTTGATACGCTGGTAAAAGTAGCAGATAATCTCTATCAGGCATTGAAGAAGGATGAGGGTGTGGAAATATTCAATGTCAGTGGTGATATCAGGACGATGTATGAGAAAAAATGGCTGGGTGATAAAACCGGACAGGGATTTTATAAAAAAGTGAGGGGAGAAGGAGGCAAATCCGAAATACTTTCGCTGAATCTGAAAACCCTTGAATACGAACCGCAGCAGAAAGTGAAGTTTGCAACGCTGGAGCAGACCAAAACGATTGACAAGCTGAAGGATCGCTTTAAGGTACTGGTATCCGGAAAGGACAAAGCGGGAGAATTTTACAGAAAAAGCTTTGCAGGGATTTTTAGCTACGTGACCTACCGCATACCGGAAATTGCTGATGAGCTCTATAAGATTGATGATGCCTTGAAAGCCGGATTCGGTTGGGAAATGGGGCCGTTTGAGACCTGGGACGCTGTAGGGCTTGCCAAAGGAGTTAAGTTGATTGAGGAATCAGGAAATAAGCCGGCTGACTGGGTTTATGAACTGCTCAATAACGGAAATAGCTCATTTTACAAAAATGAAAATGGTGAGCGTCTGTATTACGATCTTGCGTCGAAGACCTACAGGGAAATTCCCGGAACAAAGTCTTTGGTTCTTCTGGAGACATTAAGGGATAATAAAGTTGTATGGAAAAATGACGGGGTTTCATTGTTTGATGTGGGGGATGGGATACTGAATCTGGAGTTTCACACAAAAATGAATACGCTGGGTGGAGAAGTAATTGAAGGAATTAACAGAGCTATTTCGATCGCTGAAAAAGATTATCGCGGGCTGGTAATTGGAAACGAAGCAACCAACTTCTCAGCGGGCGCCAATCTGGCTTTGATTTTTATGTATGCCATTGAGCAGGAATATGATGAGATTGATTTTATGATCCGTCAGTTTCAGAATACCATGATGCGCATACGCTATTCGGCCATACCGGTTATCTCAGCGCCGGCAGGACTGGCACTCGGAGGTGGCTGTGAGTTGACTATGCATGCGGATCACGTACAGGCCCATGCGGAGACGTATATTGGTCTTGTTGAATTCGGGGTTGGACTGATTCCCGGCGGTGGAGGTACAAAGGAAATGGCTCTGAGGGTTTCGGATTCATTTGAGCCTGATGATATCATGACGAATAATCTGAAAAATGCATATATGACCATTGCTACGGCAAAGGTGGCAACCTCTGCCTATCAGGCTGTCGATATGAAAATTCTGAGACCTTCCGATGGTATCACGCTTAACAGAGACCGTTTGCTGGCTGATGCAAAAAGAAAAGCGATTGAACTGGCTGATGCCGGATATACCAAGCCAATTCAGCGAAAGGATATTAAAGTTCTGGGCAGATCCGCATTGGGAATGTTTATTGCCGGAGCCAACAGTATGAGAACCGGAAATTATATTTCCGAGCATGATCAGAAAATCAGCGAAAAACTGGCCTATGTGATGTGTGGAGGCGACTTGTCCCAACCTTCGCTGGTTTCGGAGCAATACTTGCTGGATCTGGAAAGGGAAGCATTCCTTTCTCTGACAGGAGAACGTAAAACGCTTGAACGTATTCAGAGTATTTTAAACTCAGGAAAGCCTCTGAGAAACTAGGCAAACGTTGAATTCAGGGGGAGCTCTTTATTTTACGGGCTGCCACCATCTGTTTAAACTTAACCATAAAGAAAATGAAAGAAGTATATATAGTTGCCGGATACAGATCAGCCGTAGGTAAAGCGCCTAAAGGAGGCTTTAAATTTTACAGGCCGGATGACCTTGGGGCAGATGTCATAAAACATCTGGTTGCAAGTGTGCCTGATCTGGATAAAGATCGGATCGATGATGTGATTTGTGGTAACGCGACTCCGGAAGCAGAGCAGGGACTTAATATCGGTAGAATGGTTTCGCTGATGGGGCTGGATACCGTAAAAGTACCAGGTATGACAGTTAACCGGTATTGTTCATCCGGTCTTGAGACTATCGCAATCGCCGATGCCAAGATTAAGACTGGTTATGCCAGTTGTATCATAGCCGGAGGAGTGGAGTGTATGAGTCCGATTCCTTTCGGTGGCTGGAGAATAATGCCAAATCCGGAAGTGGCAAAGAAACACCCGGATTATTACTGGGGTATGGGACTTACTGCAGAGGCCGTTGCTTCGGATTACAACGTATCAAGGGAGGCTCAGGATGAATTTGCCTATAACAGTCACATGAAAGCAGTGGCCGCCCTGAAAGAAGGACGATTTAAAGATGAGATTGTACCGGTTTCTATTCGTGAAAAGTTTGTCGGAGAAGACGGTAAGCTTAAAACCAGAGACTTTGTAGTGGATACCGATGAAGGACCACGTCTGGATACCAATCTTGAAGCACTTGCGCGACTAAAGCCGGTCTTCAAGCTAAACGGGTCGGTTACTGCCGGAAATTCTTCCCAGACTTCGGACGGAGCGGCTTTTGTGCTTTTGATGAGCGGAGAAATGGTGAAAGAACTTAATCTCAAACCGATTGCTCGTCTTGTATCGTATGCAGTAGCTGGTGTGGAGCCCAGGATAATGGGTATTGGTCCCATAGAGGCGATTCCTAAAGCTTTGAAAATGGCAGGCCTGAAGCAGAGTGATATTGACCTGATAGAATTAAATGAAGCATTTGCCTCTCAGTCTTATGCGATTATCAGAGAGCTTGGGCTGGATCCTGATATAGTAAATGTCAACGGAGGAGCTATCGCTTTGGGGCATCCGCTTGGGTGCACAGGGGCAAAACTTTCCGTGCAGATCTTCAATGAGCTGAAGCGAAGAAATAAAAAGTATGGACTTGTTACCATGTGCGTAGGCACGGGACAGGGCGCAGCCGGAATATTTGAGCGTTTGTAAAAAGGATTCCGGATTTTTTGAAAGTTAACATTATTAATAAAATATTAAAGGTACTACAATGTCTACAACAGTAAAGAAAAGTATACAGGGAGGCGAATACCTGATCCGTGAAACTCGTGCAGAAGATATTTTTATTCCGGAAGAGTTTAATGAAGAGCAGCGAATGATCCGTGATATGGCTAATGATTTTCTTGATGCGGATGTTCTTCCCAAACTTGAGGAAATTGACAAACAGGAAGAAGGGCTAATGGAAACATTATTATCCAAGGCTGGAGAGCTTGGTCTTCTTGCTACTTCTATTCCTGAGGAATATGAAGGGTTTGGAAAAGACTTTAATACCTCTCTGTTGCTGACTGAGGTTGTAGGGGCAGGTCATTCATTTGCCGTTGCACTGGCGGCTCATACCGGTATTGGCACACTGCCTATTCTTTACTTCGGATCGGATGAGCAAAAGAAGAAATATCTGCCGAAACTTGCTACCGGAGAATGGAAAGCGAGCTACTGTCTGACTGAGCCAGGATCAGGATCAGATGCTCTTGCGGCTAAAACAAAAGCAGTTTTATCAGATGATGGTAAGCATTATATTCTGAATGGTCAGAAGATGTGGATCACAAATGCCGGTTTTGCTGATGTATTCATTGTATTTGCTCAGATTGACGGAGACAAGTTTACCGGGTTTATTGTTGAAAAAGGAGAAGGGCTGTCGCTGGGCAATGAAGAGCACAAAATGGGCATCAAGGGGTCTTCTACCCGGCAGGTATTTCTGAACGACTGCAAAGTTCCGGTAGAAAACGTGCTTGGAGAAATCGGGAAAGGTCACCTGATCGCGTTCAATATTCTGAATATTGGTCGTATTAAGCTGGCTGCAGCTGCTATTGGTGCTTCCAAAAGAACCAGCACACTTGCTATACAATATGCAAAAGAGCGGGTTCAGTTTAAGAGGCCTATTGCTGATTTTGGTGCGATAAAATATAAGCTGGCTGAGCAGGCTATACGAATTTTTTCTGTAGAGTCTGCGATGTACAGAGCCGGAGCTGATATTCAAAGTGCTGAAGAAGACCTGAGATCGAAAGGAAAATCATATGAAGAAGCGCTGCTTGGCGCTGCACAAAACTTTGCGGTAGAATGTGCTGTTTTAAAAGTTGCAGGTTCTGAGGCGCTGGATTATGTGGTGGATGAAGGAGTTCAGATATACGGGGGCTATGGCTTCTCTGCGGATTATCCTATGGACAGAGCGTATCGTGATTCCAGAATCAACCGGATTTTTGAAGGTACGAACGAGATTAACCGGATGCTTACTATGGATATGATCCTCAAAAAAGCTATGAAAGGGGAAGTTGATTTTATGTCAGCTGCCATGGCTGTCCAGAAGGAACTTACCGGTATACCGGAATTTGGAAATGAAGAAGAGGGACTATTTGCAGCTGAGAAGAAGGCGATACAAAACTTTAAGAAAGTGTTGCTGATGGCGGCAGGTGCGGCAGCTCAGAAATATATGGACAAGCTGGCTCATGAACAGGAAATACTGATGAATCTGGCTGATATCGCTATTGATGTATATGTTGCAGAGTCTGCGTTGCTTCGGGCGGAAAAGCTTGTTGGTCTTAAAGGAGAAGCTGCTGTTGAAGCGCAGGTTAATATGGTAAAGGTTCTTGTGTTTGATACAGCGGATAAGGTAAGTATTGCAGGTAAGAATGCCGTTGTTTCCATGGCGGAAGGCGATATGCAGCGAATGATGCTAATGGGGGTAAAACGTTTTACCAAGGTGACACCGGTAAATACAAAAGATCTGCGGAGAGCTATTGCCGATAAGCTGATTGAAGAAAACAATTATTGCTTCTAGCAGGAGTTTTGTGCGTCAGAGTTACGGTAATGCCCAAAAGAGGCCATCCTGCTTAGGGGGTGGCCTCTTTTATTGATAGACGGAAGTCGTTTATACAGCTGTCAGTCAATTTTTTTACTCAGAATATTTCCTTCTGCATCAAGGGCAATATCCCAGTCTTCTCTGAAGCTTTTCAATTCAACAGTATAGATGACTTTTTCTCCTTCAGTTATTTTCTTTATATCATCTAACCGGTATCCGTTAAAATCCCGGCTTATTGTTTCGGATACTTTTTTAGGGAGCTCGCTTTTTGTAATTTCTTCTTTGTGTTTTATCATTTTGCCGGTTTTGTCATACCAGATGTCATGGTCTCTGCCGGTAAGCCCTGTTTCAAATTCGACTTTGTACAATTCGCCGTCCATTTCCCACTCTATATCATAGGCTTTGGGGAATGACTGCTGGAAGCTGTTTACAATTAAGGATGGTACCTGACTTTGAGGAATATCCTGTCCGAAACCAGTGTTCAGAATCAGCGCGAGAGTGCCGAATATCAGACATCTTTTCATATGTATTACTATTAAGTTTTGTAGATATAAATAAAGTACAGGATTCGGGAAACAATCGGGAATCTGCGCTTACAATTCATAAATAATTCTGATAAAATGACCAAAGCCTTTTCCTTCGCTGGTGTGTATAGGCAGGCTTGTTACAACTCCTATGGCCAGAGCCGGATTTACTTTTACTTTCATTTGGGGACGCAGGGTTGTTTCATTGTGCCTATGGGATTGTTCATCACTTAATTCAAGCCCGATGAAATGTCCGGAACCAGGAATCGCATAATGAAAAGCTGCATTAATATGCCAGGAAACGAAGGGATTCTTTCGCAGAAGATCGTTGCTGATCAGTGAACTGGCGTACAATAATGTATGTATACCTGCTCCCCAGTTTTTCGCAGCGACCAGGAATGGGTTATATACCGTTTGGCTGGAAGCCGAGCTTCCGCCGCTGCCGGATTTGAAATGGCTCAGCTCTAATAATTGCGTATATCCGGCAGCTATGGTTGTTTTGTATTTGGGGGAAACGAGAAAAGAATATTGCATGGACAGTTTTAAGCATCCTGATTTATCGTGCATGATATCCTGATTGCTCTCTCTGTTTCCGAAAAAAGATACATCTGTCTCAACCTCAAGGGCCAGCCGGTTGAGTGGAGCAAATTCGTATTCAGCCAGAAGCATATATTCATTGTAATTCCGGGTGCCTGTGAAGTCAGCTCCGATATTAAGTTCTTTCTCTCCTTTGCGTGCTCCGAGATCTCTTACAAGGTCGATATACAGAGGTTCGGTATGAGAAACCTTGTCAACAGGTTGCTTGTTTTCATTTGTCTGGGCATGGCAGATTGTCAGGATAATACTGAGCGATAGTGTAATACTACTTCTTAGATAACAGGGTCTGAGCGCATTCATGCAGCCAAAATATCCTGGGATATTGGAAACAACCGGGAATGCGGGATAGATTAATGAAAAGTAAAATCAATTTTGAAACAGTGCTTTCCGTTGTCAAAAAAATAGGAAGCTTTAAATCTGTATATGTTACAAATAGCTTTCACAATAGCCAGCCCCAGCCCTGTGCCGCCTGATCCCGTATCGGATTTATGGAATCGGTTAAAAATCCTGTCCGCGTCAAGAGGAGCTGACAGCCCTGTGTTGCAGATTGTAATGGCATTATCTGCAATATGAATGTTTACATTCCCACCGGAAACATTATGGAATACGGCATTTCTGATCAGGTTTGTGATAACAATACCGGCAAGGGAAACGTCCATATGAACGATTAGTCCGGACGTTTCTTCAACGGAAATACTGACTTCTTTAAAATCTGCGACATCCTGCAACTCCTGTATAGCCTGAGCAGTTACCTCACTTATGGATACAGACTGATCGTCTGCAAACTGCCTGTTTTCTATTTTAGTGAGCAGCAGCAGGGATTTGTTTAATCGTACCAGTCGCTCGATAATCTGCAGCACCTGTATGATATCTTCCATGTCTGGGTCTTCCGGATGCCCTTTTTCCAGAAACAATTCCAGTTTGTTCATGGCAATTGCAAGTGGCGTTTGCAGCTCATGAGAAGCGTTGCCGATAAACTGCTTTTGTTGCTCGTAGGTTTCAATAGTATGCTGCAACAATGTTCTGACAGCATGCTGCAGATCATTAAACTCCCGGGTCCGGGTTTTTATTTCAGGCAGATTTTTGCTGCTACCCAGCCGGTATGTTTTGAGCTGGCTGAGCAGGTTGTAAAAAGGTTTCCATAAACGTTGCAGTACAATATTGTTAATCACAAGAATGGCAGCGATCAGGATCAGGTACAGGTATACGGTCTCCCGGAACAGCTCTTCGATCAGATCGTCTTCTTCTACCATTGAATTGATAATTTTCAATTCATAAAAACGGCCGTTTTTTTCAAATGCAGTAGTGAGCATACGGACAGGCTCGAGCTCTGGCTCCTCATCGTCCGCATCCTGCATATACATCAGCGTGTCAATGTATGTATCCCTGATCTGAAACGCCTGATCAGAGGAGATCTCACGGATAGTAAAAAACGTTTCATCAAAATCTTTTTGGGGTACAATGCCCGAATCCGGCCTGACTCTGCGAATGATCAGACGCTTATAATTTTCCAGCCCTTCATCAATGCTCTCTTTGATTTCATCAAGCATATTTATGTAAAAAACCAGCGCCCAGACACTAATTATCAGGAGAATGGAAATAGACAGGTATTTTACGGACTGGTTGAGCAGCTTCATTCTTCCAGCATTTTGTATCCTATACCGTAGACTGATTCAATTTTAATATCAGCGTGTGAAGACTGTAATTTTTTGCGCAGGTTTTTAATCTGATAATAGATAAAATCGAAATTGTCTGTCTGATCAGTATTGTCTCCCCAGACACGCTCTGCCAGCGTGTTTTTTGTGATCAGTCTGTTTTTATTGAGCAGAAAGTATTCCAGAATATCAAATTCTTTTCTGTTGAGCGGGACATTTTCCCGGTTGACCAGAAATACTCGTTCGTTCAGATCCAGTACGCAATTGCCGGCTTCAATGATGCTTTTTCCTTCAAGTTTTTTTCTGCGGAGCACTGCTTTTACTCTGGCATTGAGCTCTGCCAGATGAAATGGCTTAGTCAGATAATCATCTGCTCCGAGCTCAAGTCCGCGTATTTTATCGTCCAGAGAGTCCTTGGCTGAAATAATAATCACATTATCAGCTTTTCCTGACTGTTTTAGCTGTTCCAGCAATTGAAGACCATTTCCTCCCTGAAGCATAATGTCAAGCAGTATACAGTCATATTCATAAAGATGCATTTTTTCTCCCGCTGTTCGGAAATCAGTCGCTTTTTCTACGAGAAAATGTTCTTTAGCAAGGGAAGCTGCAATTGCTTCAATTAACTCTTTTTCATCTTCAACAATCAGTATTTTCATAGAAAAATAAAATTAGCTATTGAATCTGGAAAGATACGGGAAAGCAGCCTGTCACTTTGTAAGATGCTCTGATTGCATACAATTTCCTATGGAAAAACGTGAAGGAGCCTTTGTTCTTATCCGGGAGTGCTCTGATTTTCCAGCAATATCTGTTTGTTGCTCTCGAGGGCCTCAGGCAACTGAAATCTTCGAGCCTTAAGCTTCTTTTTGCAAATGAGCTATAAACCAGCTGACTGAAAAGGGGATATTCAATCCTGAGACCTTATTTCTGCAGATGTTTCTGTTTATTGCCAGTATTGTTGCGATTGGCTTCGCTTACGCATGTGGCGATCTCTGAAAGAAGTCCCGGGTTTTCTTCGAGAGCGTTGCCAACAACGATTATATCTGCCCCTGCTTCAAGAGCTGTACGTGCTTTTTCGGGGCTGTTGATTCCGCCACCAACGATAAGAGGAACTTTTGTTGTTGCCTTTACCTGAGAAATCATTTCGGCCGAAACAGGTTTAAGAGCACCGCTGCCACCGTCGAGATAGATAAGCTTCAGACCCAGCATCTGACCTGCCAGCGCAGTACAGGCAGCGATAGATGGCTTGTCGTATGGTATAGGAGTAGTATTACTGATATAGGAAACAGTTGTAGGGCGTCCACAGTCAATAAGAATATAACCGGTAGGCAGAATGGCCAGATCAGTCTGACGTAGTACCGGAGCAGCTATGACATGTTGCCCGATCAGATACTCCGGATTCCTTCCGGAAATAAGAGATAGCAGAAGTATGCCATCGGCTTCCGGGCATATTTGCAGATTACTGCCCGGAAAGATAATTACAGGTATATCGCAGTCTTTTTTTAGTTGTGCTATAAGCCCGGAAAACTGGTCATTGGTAATAAGACTGCCGCCAACAAACAGGTAATCCACATGATACTCCCTGGCCTGTATGGCCAGCTTGCGGGCGTCTTCCGGGGTTGTTTTGTCCGGGTCGAGGAGAATAGCGAGGCTTTTAAGCCCTATTTTTCTATTTTTCTTCAGTCTTTTCAGAAGACTCATCGTTTTTGTATATAAGCTTTTTTTTGTCGATTCCGGTCAGATCGGCAATTTTCTCTCTTAGGATTGTTAATGCGATAAAGGCAAGCTGTTCTCTGATATATCGAAGAAATGAGTTTTCTTTTACTTCTTTTTCAACTATTACCTGCGACTGGGCCGGGGTTAACCGGGCTGTCTCTCCACTTTCTTCCCGATCTTCTTCCTTGTCACTTAGTAGTTTGTATAGCATGTACGAACCGGCTACTATACCTCCGGCAATAAGGGCATATCGTCCGATCCGGAGAGCCTGGCCTTTCAGATCATCTACCTCATGGTCAAGGGCGGTTTTGTATAACCGGTTTTCCTTTTCGAGGGTATTTTTCATATCCGGTGATCCGATCTGATAATCTGGGTTGTCGTGCATACGATCATTTTTTAGGTTTAGCAAACATGGACTGAATCGATCTTCTGATAATCCGGTGAATAAACCCCTTATTGATACTGAGTATAAGCAGAATCATAATAAGGAGATAAAAGCTTCCTAATATAACAAATCCCAGGAAGTTACTGTCACATAATTGATTTAAATAGAGAGCAAGTGCAAAATTGAGGAAAAAAAATGCAAGAACGCCGAATACTGCCACACAAAAGAAAACGAGAATAACTGTGATCAGTGTGGTCAGCTTTTCCTGAGTCTCAATTTTAATAAGCTCAATTTTAGTCTCAATATATCCCTTCAGATTATCTAATAATACCTCCAGTCCCAAAAGCCTGAAAAATTTTCCGTCCATGAAAATGCAGTAAAAAATTCCTATATGGTTTTAACCTGTATCAGGACTAATATGTTACTCTGCAACTACAAGCATTTGGAGCAGTGACTTTTATTTTTGCTCATAACATAGTATTCCCGCCCTCTCAAGTTAAGAAAGGCAGGCAGAATCAGCAAGGAAAACATTCTTTTTTATAAGGTCTGATCGTCTTCTTCTTCGTCCGATCCATCCAGAGTCTGAGTGCTTTCTTTGTGCTTGCCTTTGGCTTTTTCTTTTTTGTTATGGCGCAGTACTTTGGCCTTGACATAGAAAATAATCTCTTCGGCAATATTGGTAATATAATCGCCCACCCGTTCCATTTTGCGTATCACGGAAAGGAAATATATCGCATGCATGATCTTTTGGGGATCTTTTTCGTTCAGAACATACTGCTGAAGGACTTCATTGGCTTTGTTGTTGATTTCATCAAGTATTTCATCCTTGGCAAAAACAGTTCTGGCCAGCTTGGTATTGTCTTTTTCAAAAGAGGTACTGAGGATCTCCAGCATATCAATGATGGTATCCGTCATCTCTCTGAGCCGGAACTTTTGGATCAGCTCTTCATCGAAAGGGGTTTCAAAACGAACAATATATTGAGCAATTCCTTTGGCGTTATCACCTATGCGTTCCAGATCGGAAACCATTTTTAGGGCAGCGACAACAAAACGAAGGTCAATTGCAACCGGGTTAAACAGGGCAAGAATATGCTCACATTTGCTGTCGATTCGCAGCTCGAATCCATTGACCCATTTTTCATTCTTTACAATCTCTTTGGCGAGATCCTTATCAAATGAGTATACAGCGGTTATGCATTTTTCGATCTGACCTTTGACCATATAGGTCATATCGATCATTTCCGTTTTTAACTCACCAATTTCTGTTTCTATTAAATTCATAGCCCCTCTTATGGTTTAGTATCAATATACCTAAAATATACAAAAAAAGTTCCGATAATTATCCAAATCGTCCGGTGATATAATTTTGTGTTTTTTCTTTCCTGGGATTCGTAAACAAGGTTCTGGTGTCCTCATACTCAACCAGCTCACCCATATAGAAAAATGCGGTCTTGTCGCTGGTTCTTGAGGCCTGTTGCATATTGTGCGTAACAATCAGGATCGTATACTTTTCTTTGAGCTGATATATGAGTTCTTCAATCTTTACCGTAGATATTGGATCCAGCGCGGATGCCGGTTCGTCCATCAGCAGGATGGATGGCTCGACAGCAAGGGCTCTTGCTATGCACAAACGCTGCTGTTGCCCGCCTGATAATGCCAGCGCAGATTTTTTAAGCTTATCCTTAACTTCGTCCCATAGAGCAGCCTGTTGTAGCGATTTTTCGACTTTATCTTCGATAACCTTCTTGTTCTTTTCACCATTTACTCTTAAGCCGTAGGCAACGTTTTCGAAGATTGATTTTGGAAAAGGATTGGGTTTCTGAAAAACCATTCCTACCGATTTTCTCAATTCGTTTACATTGACGGAAGGTGAATATACATTGAGGTGGTCTATGGATATCTCTCCTACAATTCTGGTATTGTCAATCAGGTCATTCATTCGGTTGAAGCATCTGAGAAACGTTGACTTCCCGCAGCCGGAAGGGCCTATGAGAGCGGTGACGGTTTGCTTTTTGATTGACATGTTCACGTTTTTCAGCACGTGATCCATACCATAATATACATTCAGGTCTTTTACTTCAATTTTCATACTGCTTCGGCTAAACTACCACTTGATTTTCTTTTGTGCCTTGTATCGGAAATAAACAGCGATGCCATTCATCAGGAATGTGATGCCCAGAAGAATAATAATGGCGGCGGCAGCATTTTCCGCAAATTCGGGCTGTGGTCTTGAAATCCAGTTAAATATCTGAATCGGTAATACAGAGAACGGGTCCAGAGGACTGGTTGGAGCGAATGAGATATAAGAAAGCGAGCCTATCAGCACCAGCGGAGCGGTTTCTCCGATAGCTCTTGAGATTGCGAGGATGGCTCCGGTAATTATTCCTGACATGGAAGCTGGTAAAACCTGGTGCCATATGGTCTGCCACTTGGTGGCTCCGATACCATAGCTTGCTTCTCTGATCGAATAAGGTACTGCTTTGAGCGCTTCTCGTGTTGATACGATGATGATAGGAAGAATCAATAAGGCCAGTGTCAGGGCTCCGGTTAATATGCTATCACCCAGATGCATTGCCCGGGCAAATAATTCGAGGCCCAATAATCCGTAAATGATCGAAGGAACTCCGGCCAGATTGGCAATATTTATTTCAATAAAGTTGGCCAGTTTGTTCTTTTTCCCATATTCCTCCAGATATAGTCCTGCGCCTATACCCATCGGGAGGGCAATTATTGCGGTAAGAATCATAATCCAGAGGGTGCCGATCCAGGCAGTGTAAATGCCGGCTTCGGAAGCCTTTCTGGAAGGAAGGCTCGTGAGGAAATCCCAGTCCAGCCTTTTCAGACCGGCCATAAGGACATCGATCAGGAGGGCTCCCAGTACTACAATTCCGAAGAATGTGCAAAAGATGCCAAGATATTGAAATGCTTTGTCCTGCAATTCGTATTTGCGGACATTCTTGAATCGTTTTAAGCGTTTTCTGAATCGTTTGCCTTTCACTACTTATATTCCTCCTGATAACGTTTTTTTAGCCAGAAACTCAGATTGTTCAATACAAAAGTCATAGCGAAAAGTGTAATACCTACTGCAAAGATCGTTCGGTACTCAATAGAGTCGTGCTGAATATCTCCCATACTTACCTGAACAATATAGGTTGTCATGGTTTCAATGGGCACTGTCGGATCAAAGGTCAGTCTCGGCTGCTGGCCTGCTGCTATGGCAACAATCATTGTTTCTCCGATTGCCCGGCTGATAGCGAGAATTACGGATACGGATATTCCTGAGAATGCGGCGGGAACAATGACTTTCCAGGCTGTCTGAAATCTGGTACTTCCCAAGGCATAGGCTCCTTCACGAAGATTTTTGGGAACAGAGTATAAGGCATCTTCGCTTAATGATGAAACCAGCGGAAGAATCATTACGCCCATGACAATACCCGGAGACAACGCGTTAAAACCAGAAAGCCCGGGTCCGAGAACGGACTGGAGAAGCGGAGTTACAAATTCAAGAGCAAAAAAGCCATACACCACGGTCGGAACAGCCGCCAGAACTTCAAGTCCCGGTTTTACAATGCTCCGGAGCGAATCGTGCGCATACTGACTAAGGTAAATTGCAATAATAAGTCCCAGTGGAACAGCAACTACTACGGCAATCAGTGTAGTGAGTATGGTTCCGCTCAGCAGCGGCAGGATACCATAGCGCTTATTCTGAAATAATGGCGTCCACTCTGTGTCGGTAAGGAAGCTGATCAGTGAAACCTCACTGAAAAACTTAAAGGTTTGCACAAGTAAAACAAGGATTATTCCGAGCGTTGTAAGAATGGTAACAAGGCTGCAGAATAATAAAAGTTTCTCAATTATTTTCTCTTTAAGATTCATTCAATTAATCAGGGTGCAAGTTAGAAAAATTATTTCAGAATCTCTTCCAGCTTTATGCCAACGTTTGATTCAAGATTGACAAATGAAGAGCCTGTTTTCTGCTCCTGAAGTCTTTTGTTTAGAAGCGCATAAGTCTCATTGCTGAGCGAGATATAGCCAACATCCTGAACAAGCCCGGAGACATTGTCCAGGTAAAAGTCCATAAAAGACTTTACCGTTTCTTTGGTCAGGGATTCTTTCAGTACATATACAAACAGCGGTCTGGAAAGCGGCTGATAAGTTCCGTCTTTGATCGTTTCGGTAGACGGGTAAACAGGTCCTTTGCCATTTTCATCATTCTGATCATCAACGGGGATCAGCTTTAACCGGTCCTTGTTTTGCAGATAGTATTCGATGCCAAAGAAGCCAAGGGCATATGGATCTGTGCTGACACCCTGTACGAGAACATTATCATCTTCAGATGCTGTATAGTCTCCTCTCGAAGATCGCGCTTTGCCAACAACCGCCTCGGTAAAATAATCAAAGGTACCGGATGCGGTACCAGCACCGAAAAGATGTATTTCTTCGTCTGGCCATTCCGCACGAATCTGATTCCAGCGTGTTATGTTTCCCTGTGCTTCGGGAGACCATATCTTCTTCAGTTCAGCCACTGTGATGTAATCGATAAATGTATTGCCGGGATGTGTAACTATTGCCAGTCCGTCATATGCGACAGGAAACTCCAGAAAATCAATATTTTTTTCTTTTAGCTGGGCGACTTCTTTTTTAGTAATCGGTCTGGAGGCATTGGTTATATCAACTTCCCTGCGAAGCATCTTTTTGAATCCGCCACCTGTTCCTGAAACACCTATTGTAAGCTTAGCCGAGGAAAATTCAGCCATGTATTCTTCAGCCACTGCTTCTGTTACCGGATAAACGGTGCTGGAGCCGTCTACTCTGACTCTGTCATGCTGATTTGAGCAGGAACTGGCGAGCAATAAAAGAATCGCGGAAGAATAGCAGAATTTTCTCATAGTATTACCCGTCAAATTTAGATACTTTAATGTTAAGCGAATATTAATTTTCAGATATGAGAGGCATAAATCTGTCAGGATGATCCTTATTTGCCAGAGGAACTTTATAGCAGCTTCAGAAGGTAAGACATAACGTTGCTTTTTACTTCGCTGAGCAGAAGCGGTATGATTGAGTTTTTCGCATACTCCTAGTCCGGACTCCATTGAGGATATGATAACCTGAATTATTTTGGTTGAATCATTTGCAGTTGCAATATTAGTCTAATTGCCAGAATTTATAAAGTATTGTATATATAAAATAGCAAAGGGATTTCATATTTTCACTACGCGTTGTTTTATAAATATATGATATTCTAGTAGTTGAATTGAAGTTGCGTCCGAATCAGTGTGCCAGCCTGGCGGTTGTCCGGCAAGTTGAAGTCCTCATATGTTCTGTCGGAGAAAACATACATTATACACAGTTCAAGCTGGGGAATCGGCTGCCATTCAATACCCAGCTCCAGCTCACTTACCATATAGCTCCGGGCATCGGGTTCATGCTTTTTACCGCCATCATACCAATGATACCTGGCAAATGGCATGAAAGACATAGTATGATACATAATGTGGTACATGCTCATTATGTATCCTCCGCTAAGCTGCCTGAGCTGAACGGAGTTTTCTCCCGGCACAAATTGCGGACCGCGTCCCAGATTGAACTCGGTCTGAAATCCAAAGGGCTGTGGGTATACGATGAGAGATGCAGCAACCCGCTGATCCAGGTATTCGTTTTGGTGACTGGTTTCTGAATTGAATGAACTGAGTACATATTTGCCTGTATAACCCTGTATGCCTGTCTCGATGATCTGACCACCGGCCAGCTCAAATGGATAAGTGAATCTGGCGACTGTATGAAAGTTGTTGTTCAGGTCCGGTTTATTAAGTGTTTGTCCGTTGTACAATCCCAGACCTATCATACCGTAATCTCCGCTGCCTTTATACCGCGAATTCTGGAGCATGGCGAAGCGTTTTCTGATTTTCTGAGGTGTTATGTACAGGAATACTCCCAGATCCCGTTCATTGGCGATAGCGCTGTTTAGCCCGTCATTCCGGTCCAGTGGTAAACGGTTCTGGCTGGACTGCAGGTTTTCGAACCCAAACGGGATTTTGCTTATCCCTGGCCGGATGCGAACTGTTTTCTGATCATTAAGAAAGATGTCGGCATACAAATCCCTTACCTGGGCAAAATTTAACAGACCGCTGGCAGGAGAGGATGCAAGATCCTGTTGGATGTATATTGCTACACGGTCATGCACGTTACCACTGAGTACGATCCGGGCACGACGTATAAAAAACTCCTCTTTACCGCCCCAGGATTTGTCGCACTGATCGCATGCCAGGTCGGGATTGGAAGCAAGGCCGTTGAAGCGGATCTGAGTATACCCGCGAAAAGAAAGTGTTTTGAACCATGGCTTTGCTTCGGCATCCTGTGATGAGGAAGACGGGCTTACCTGTGCAATGCCAGCATACGGAATGCTGCAGAAAACTATAAAAAACAGTATGTATTGCCAGGTTTTACAATTAATTAACATTTCGATAACAGAAAATTTTTACGGAGGCAAAAATCCGCAATCACTATTATCGAAATGTTATTCCAATGTTAAGGAATTGTTAAGAAATAGAATCAGGCTGTTATCTATTCAGCAGTCGTCTTTTTCGTTTTTACTTTTTCAGTTTTCGGAGCTTTCGGGCTTTTGTCAGCAATTTCTGCTGTTTTATTTTTTTTGCGCTCAGCTTTGGCCTTTTTCTTTTCAATAATGGCGCATTCTTCTATAAACGATTTCGAAAGTCCACTGGAAATTTTCTTGATTTTCTTTTTTAATTTGGCCGTAGCTTCCGGATTTTCCTGCTCAAGGATCAGAGTGACAGAAGCAAGAATTCTCGTCTGGACCAGAAGTTTCAATTCTTTTTGTTTTTGTTTGTTCGCCATTGGTATTTTCAGATAGATTGTGAAATATGATATTATTCTTCGCTGAGCTCTAGTTTATAGCCGATTCCTTTGACAGTATTAATAAGATCATCACCTATTTTTTCTCTTATTTTTCTTATATGAACGTCAATGGTTCTGGACACTACACAGACATCGGTGCCCCAGACTTTCTTTAGCAGTTCATCTCTGTTGAATATTTTATTGGGATGCTGGCAAAGAAAATAAAGGAGCTCAAACTCTTTCTTTGCCAGCGTGATCTTTTCGTTATTTTTCATTACGGTATAACTCTCCCGGTCTACTGTTATGCCCCGGATAGTAATTATACTGTTTTTTGCCTGTGCAATGGTCTCCCTTTTGAAACAGGCCGATATCCGGCTCATCAAAGCTCTCGGCTTTACCGGCTTAATAATATAGTCATTTGCCCCTGCATCAAAAGCTGCTATTTCAGAATATTCTTCGGCCCGGGCGGTCAGAAAAAGAATAAACAGCTCTTCGGAAAATGTTGTATTGCGTAAGATCCTGCAAGTTTCTACTCCATCCAGGCCGGGCATCATTATGTCCAGCAGAACAAGATTGGGCTGGAAATCCCGGGCAATTTCCAGCGCTTCTTTACCGCTGTGTACGGCCTGTACAATGTAACCCTGCTGCTCCAGGTTGTACTGAAGCAGTTCGGTGATGCTGCTGTCATCATCCACAACCAGAATTTTGTATGGTTTACTCATGGGGCACTATTACTTGAGTACAAATGGAATTTTGATACTTTTTTCCTGTCGTGCTGTCATACCGTTTTGCTTAGCCGGTGTCCAGCGGGGCATTTGCCGGATTACTCTGACAGCCTCCTCATCCATTCCGTAGCCAGCGCCTTTTACGACACGGACATTGCTTATGGAGCCATCTTTATTGATGACAAATTTTACCACGACAAAATCAGATATCTGTGCTTTTTCAGCTTCTGCAGGATACTTGAGGTTGTTTGTGAGGTATTTCTTTAATTCGTTTACTCCGCCGGCAAATTCCGCAGATTGTTCTACCCAGGTATAGACCTGATTATCTTCCGGTTGTGCCTCGACAACTTTTTGCGCTTCGATATCGCTTTCGACCAGCTCACTCAGTGTGGTAGTGCCTTCCTGGTCCACCTCTCCGGGATTGGCATCTTTCAGATCTTCCGTGGTAGGCGGCACCTCTTCAATTTTGACCTGTTCATCCGGGGTTACCTTAGGGGGAAGAAATTTTACCTGTGAAACTTTGGGGGCCTCAATCCTGATTTCCGGCGGTGGCGGGGGCAACTGTTCCGGTGGCGCGATCGACGGAATGTCTTCCAGGATTACTTCTACGTTATGTATAACGGTTTCTTTTTTGGGAGAAACGAGATACTTATTGTAAATGAGCGGACCAAGAAGAACTGAAGAAAAGGCAGCCAGTGAGAAAACAATGGCTTTCAGAATATGCTTTTCATAAATTCGCCGTAACAGATAAGCGCCATATGCCTGATTCCGGTTTTCGAAAATGATATCAGCAAATGATTTTTCCAGCAGACTCATGGTGCAACCTCCTTCTTTTTTGTCTCCATCAGCTCCAGGTCTACCGGGGATATATCAACGATTGCATATCGTTTTATTGCTGTAATATGCATTTCATCGAGTATATCTACCATGTTTTTGTACCGGGCTTTTGAATGAGCTTTGATCAATATGACCATATCTTCGATTTCTTTTTTCTTATGGAGCAGGACTGAGCGTATACCCTGAGCGGAATAGTCAGTTGTGTAGAGTTCCGGATCCTGCAATCCCTGGTAGTAATAGATCGTATTGTCTTCTCCCAGGAGTATGGTAAATGCTTTGGATTCCTTCAGGGGCTGTTCCTGATTATCTTCCGTTTTGTCAGGCATGTTAACTTCCATCGCCTGAGGTTTTCCAAATGTTGTAGTGAGCATGAAAAAGGTGATAAGCAGAAATGCCAGGTCAACCATTGGAGTCATGTCAACTTTGGTTGATGCTTTCTTGCTGCGTTTTTTTCCGCCTTTTCCACTGTCGGAAGTATTTACTTCTGCCATTGTATAAGTATTATCAGATTGGGAATTTCCGGATTACATTTCGAGTGTGGTAATCAGATTGAATTTGTTGATATTCTGCTTTTGCAGCGTTTCGATTACCTGTTGTATGACGCTGATATCGGTTTCTTTGTCGCCTTTTATTGCAATCCGGCATTTGGGATTGGAAAGCCTTGCCAGATGAATCCAGTCTTTGAGCTCATTGGTTACAGAATCTGCCGGTATGCCAGGCATGGTTGTTTGCTGACGCTGCTCGTGACTCATGTTCAGGAGGGAACGTAATCCGGATACCGGAGCTCCATAAGCGTCCATTAATGTGAAAAGCGTTTTTTCCTGATCTGTAAGAGCGAGATCATATTTTTCATTCATTTTCCGGATAAGAGCAAGCCGGGTATTCTGGCCGTCAACTCCGAAAAAAACAGCTCCGTTTTTTTGAACCGAAATGGTGATTATATCGGATTCCGGAACTTTGATTTCAGAGACCGATGAAGGAATATCAACGATTGCGCTTTCCTCCGGCTTGAACTTGGTGGCCAGCATAAAGAACGTAAGCAGAAGAAAAGCCATATCACACATGGCCGTCATATCCAGTGTTATGCTTTGTCTCGGGACTTTTATTTTAGACATGGATGTGGCTGCTTTTATTGAACAACAAATGTTTCGGCAACTTTCCGTTCGCTGCGCGGTTCCCGGTACGTTGCATTGAAGTGTGACACAATGCTAAAGCCGATTTCATCGATACTGTATGTGAGCGTATCAATTTTGCTTGTAAAGAAGTTGTATGAAATAATGGCAAGTGCGGATGAAGCGATTCCAAGTGCGGTATTAATTAACGCTTCAGATATACCATTTGCCAGCGCAACAGCGTCCGGTGAGCCGGCAGTTGCAAGTGCGGCAAAAGCCTTGATCATACCTATTACTGTTCCGAGAAGACCAACTAGTGTAGCAACTGAGGCGAGTGTGGCAATAATGGTAAGGTTTTTTTCAAGGACCGGCAGCTCAAGCGCAGTAGCTTCTTCTATTTCTTTCTGAATAGCTGCTGTTTTTTGTTCTTTGTTGTAAGCGGAATCCGAAAGAATTTGCTGATAACGGTTGATTACTGAGAAAACAACATTTCCGACAGAGCCTTTTTGCGAAGAGCAGCGATTTTTTGCTGTTTCAAGATTGTTGTCTGAAAGCTGGAATTTGATATCACGGAGAAATTTATCCAGAGAACCTTTGCCATATGCTTTGGAAATGGTCAGAAATCTTTCGACAGAAAAGGTCAGTACCATTACAAAGCAGGACATAAGGAAAGGAACAATAATACCACCTTTGTATACTGTTCCAAGGTAATTAAGCGGATGCCCTTTTACAGGATCGCCTCCTTCAAAGTTGCTTTCATGGCCCAATACATAGAAAAACAGTACAAGGCATGCTGCGAATATCACTGGTATGGCGATAAGCGCGAAGAAGGAAGTGAATTTGTCGGATCGTTGAGTCTGATTTTGCATGTTTGAACGAGTTTGTTTTGTTTATGCAAATGAAGTCTTGCCGTATAGCTTTATCGTTAAGGGATTGTTAAATAATTGTTAAGCGGGATGAGAATGAAAAAGCCCCGTCTGATAAGGCGGGGCCGTAAAAAATTAGCTACAATATGCTGATTTCACAGAAATCAAGGATTGGCGTAGTTGAAAAAATGCGATACAGGATTTTGCTGCCGGCTTATTTTTGTCCGGTCATGATGTCTTTGAATACAGCAAGCTCTGAATTCTCAGGAAATACCCATCGATTTGTTGCTTTGTCATAGCTGACATTGGGGTTTGGCCATTCCATATAGGCAGGGTTGCCGAAATACTCATCCATGTTCTCGTTTTTTACCATGGATTTAAAAAGCTCAGAGGCTTTTCTTGTCAGCTCTTCTTCTGCCAGCATAGGAGTTATGAATTGAATTTCCATTTCCACAATCGAATCACGTTCCAGTCTGAAGATACCCCCCACAGCTCTTTTCTCTTTATAGAGACTCTTAGTGTCATTTTTGACCAGGAGAAAGTAGTGGAGAGAGTCGCTTACATAAAGCTGTTCAATACGGCTATTCAGATTGCCGGCTACTCTTTGATAATAGGCGCGATGTTCTGTATTAAAACGATCGGTATAACTTATATGGCGGGGTTTCTTTTCTGTATAGGCAGAAATGCGCACAAGCAGGTCGTTTAGCTCAGTGGAAGATTTGTATCGTTCCGGATTATAGTCAGTGCAGGAAAAGCCTGCGGCTGCGATGAAACCTAAAAGAAGAACTATTGCTGATTTGACTTGGAACATAATTGCTTGGTAAAAAAGCCCGGGACAAAATTTCCCGGGCAAACAAACCTGTTTTGTATTTAAGACTAGTATTTGGTATAGATAGGATCAAAGTTGACCCAGCCTGAATTCCAGTTCCAGTTTGGAGAACCGGCAAAGGCACCTTTATCTCTGTATGTCTCAGCTACAGCGGACAAATCAGGATTCTCCAGGTTTTTCCAGCCGGTGTTGGTAAATAACGAGTTCATATCGTCCACTTCAATTATAGAAGCTCCGGCAGGGGCGTCACCTTTTACATATACAGAACTTGCAACAGCGTTATTCTTTGCAATGGCCGTATTTTCTACCATTACACCCTGACCTGGCTTGTCAAAGTTAATACCTGTAGGCCAGCCTACGATAAGAGAGTTTTTGATTACAATATTGGAACCTCTTCTCAGGTGACCTCCGTGCTGATAGTTTGCGTCAATATCTTTGGATTTGAAAGCATATGGTCCTATCACAGTGAAGTAGTTGAACACAGGAGCAGTGATTGGCTGCAACTCAGGCTGAGAGCTGTTGTTGTCAGACTCGAATCCGTTTGAACCGGATACGTCAGCGCTTCCCGGATCTCTTACAACGATTCCGTAATTCACAGTACCAGTGTAACCCATATCCGTATCGAAATCATCGTCAAGGGTATTGTAAGCAATCAGGTGATTTCCGTCAACGTTACCGCCGAACCACTCAAATGCATCATCTCCGGCATAAGATACCAGGATGTGATCCGTTACTGTACCTTTTCCGACAGATCCCATAGTAAGAGAGTTAAGCTCATTGTCCGGAGAAAGAGCGATTCCGGCAAATTCGATACGAACATACTGCATTACACCAGAGTTGTCGTTTTCTTTTTCACCACCATGTTTTCCGTTTGCATTGCCACCGGAGATACCTTCGATATCCTGTCCGGCACCACGGTTGTTGCGTGCTTCACCCAGAAGTACCACACCGGCCCAGTCTCCACGGTTTCTGAAGCCTTCGGGAGCATTGGATGTAAATACAATTGGTTTGTCGGGAGTTCCGACCGCATTGATTTTAGAGCCTTTAGTAATAATCAGAGCTCCTTTGGAAAGCTTGTCTCCAAAGATAACTGTACCTGCAGGAATGGTTATTGTTGCTCCGTTTGTTACAAATACATTGCCTGTAAGCAGATATTTTTTTCCGGCATCCAGCGAAAGATCCGAAGTGATTTCTCCGGTTAGTACAGTCAGGGAGCCATTATCGTTTCCATTTCCATTGTTGCCCGGATTATCATCATCTTTTTTACAAGCGACAAGTCCGGCTACAAGCATCGCAAGGAGGAAGGTTGATAGTTTTCTCATGTTTAATAGTAATGATTAATTGGTTTATTTACTTGGGCAAAAGTATAATTGGCATGTTAATGAATGGTTAAGACCTTATTAGCTTATCATTAACATTGAGCCCTTTTTACCATTTGTAAGTGAATCCGAGCGTAACGTATTGGCCGCGTCTGAACACCCGATATGGCTCGTCAATGCTGTTGATTTTTTCATTCCGGTCGGAATCCTGATAGAACCGGAACGGAGCGTTGAATATATCCTGGATACCAAAAGACACTCTCATCCGCTCGCTGAGATCTTTGGTGATGGTAAGATCGAGGGAGTTTCGGGGCATTTCATATATGGTCGGATTATCAATATTTCCAATCATGAAGATCCGCTTTCCATAAATGTTGTAAAGAAGCGTTACAGACAGATCGCCTTTTACATTATTGTAGTAGATACCTGTATTGATCACATAAGGCGACTGGCCCTGCAGCGGACGTACACGTGCTTCGAGCAGAGAAGAGGAATCGCCCAAGTCGATTTGGCTCTGAATCAGGGCTCCGTTAAACAGAAGGCTCAGATTCTGAATCAGCCGGCTTTGGGATAGTCCTGCCAGGGATTTGCGGATTTCAACTTCTGCTCCGTAATTGTATGCACTGTGAGCATTCTGGAAGGTGAATACGGGGTTTGCAGACCCGCCGATTACTGTCTCGATCGGATTCAGAAAGTATTTGTAGAATACACCGAAAGCAATAAATTCAGATCCGGAAGGATAAATCTCATAGCGTGCATCAACATTATGTATCGTAGCTAAAATGAGGTCCGGATTGCCCTGAAAATCCGCATTAAGATCAAAATCATAATAAGCATATGGTGCCAGCTCTCTGAAATACGGACGATTCAGGGTTTTGCCATACGTAAGTCGTATAAGCTGTTTTTTACTGATATTGTAAGCCAGATTGACAAAAGGCAGCGGAGAAATGTAGGTGCTGTCGACATTAACCGGTTCTCCATTATTAAGCCGGCTATTCAGCTGCTGATTGAACATTTCTGTCCGGATGCCTCCGTTAAGCTTGAACTTACCGATGGGTATGGTGAGTCCCGCGTAGCCGGCTACCAGCTTGTAATTGGCATCATATGAATCTGTATTGTTGGTTCCTTCTGTAAGTAGCAGCCCGCCTGGCTGAAAGTAATTTCCCCCAAATAATTCTTCGATAGGTTTCTGCAGCAGGCTATTGTCAAAACCTGGCTGTCTGGTGTATGAAAACCAGCGTGCGGCAAAGTCACGGACTTTATACTCGCTATACAGCCCGTAGCTGACCTCATAACGGGAAGAGTCAGGACGGTCAATCTTTGTTACAAATGATGTGTTTAGAGCATAGGTATGCTCGTTAAGATCTGAATAGAAGGTAGCAGCATCGTATGTGGTAGCGGATGATGGAAGAACAATCTGGTAAGGTTCGTCATTGCCGGAAACTTTTTGTGTTCGGGCTCTTTTTACATTAGGCTCTTCCCGGCTGATATTGGAATAACCGGCAACCCAGCTAAACTCTGTAGGGTGCTTAAACATCTTCAGGTCATGTGTGCCCTGCAGCTGACCGGAATACATTCTCCGTGTAGTATAATAGAGTGAATAATTGCGAACATCAAAGCGCGGGTCTTCTATAGGACCAACAACTCCGGTACGTAGCGTAAAATCACTCATGCCCGACTGATTGAGCAGGTTGCGAAACTCAATGATGTTTTTGCTGTTAAGATGTAAACGCCAGTTGCTGATTAATGAAGTAGTGGCGGTATTGGTATACTTCTGGTCTATATAGTTAAATTCCCGTTGACTTCTTCCCTGTGCCTCGATAAACTGATCGTACCGGGTAAACTCGACTTCCGTATGCTGAAAAGTATTGGAATAGCTTAATGATGTGAGCGTGGAAAGCTTTTTAGCACCCCAGTACCAGTTTTTGCCTATATCCAGGCTAAAACGAATATCTGGTCGGGCAGTGACAGTATTGTAATTCCATGATCCGGGCAACATGCCTGCAGCATTGGCAAGTGTAGAAGGATCGAATATGCTTCGGAGGTTCGATTTAGGAAAGTTGGAAGGAAGATTTCTGTTTCCATTATCAAAGCCCAGCCAGTCTGTGCGCCCTCCTTCTGATTTTGTAAAATCATTCATAGTAGTTCCGGCCCTGAATCCACCGGTAAGACCAACATTAATAAAGTCTTTCTGGACAACACTTCGCGTGTAGATTTTAACAATGGCTCCTGCAAATTCGGCGGGAAGGTCGGCTGAGCCGGATTTGAAAACAAGCATGCGATCGATAAGCCGGCTTGGAACTATATCAAAGGAAAAAGCCCTGGAGTCGGCTTCTGTACTGGGGGCAATAATTCCATTCAGCATAACCGTATTATAGCGTTGACTCAGGCCTCTTACCATCACAAAACGATTGTCAATGATCGTAGCTCCCGGTATTCTTCGCATAACGTCTGCGGCAGAGCGGTCCTGAGATTTGCTGATCTGTTCGGAAGAAACAGCGGTTACTACCTCATCGCTTTCTTTTACTTCCTGTATTACAGCCTCGGTAGTTCCGGTCACTTTGGTGCCGACTACAGCAATATCAAGATCAAGAAGCTCATCTCCTTCCTTGGTTAGTGTATGGCTGATTTCAGCAACCTGACCCGGAGATACTGTTACTCCTTTTAATGTATCGGATTTATAACCTATTACTTTAAACAGAATCTGGTAGGTTCCGGCAGGAATATTCCGGAGCATGTAATTCCCTTCCCAGTCTGTAACCGTGCCCTTTTGCAGAGCCGGTATCACCACATTTACATCCATTACGGGTTCCCCGCTGTCATCCAGGATAGTTCCCTGAATGCTACCGTGCTGGGCTGCTGCATCGATAACGCTGAAAAAAACAGCAAGGAAAATCAGGAGGCGAATTTGCTTAATCGTTTTCACGCTGAAATAGTTTTGGTAATTTTTATTGTTTTGTCCAAAACTATCCCGGTGTTGTTAACTCATGATTATTGCTATGTTAAGTATTTGTTAACTGTCTTTGCAAAAGATTTGATTCTCCCTGACTTTTACCAGAAGTATATAATATTGTAAAATATCAGGGTGCCTGCGGGTAAAGGAAAAGCTGATAAAAATGAAAACCCGCCGGTGGTTTTGCGGCGGGTTTCTGAAAGGCTTATTTGTAAGCAAAGACTTTTCCCAGTCCGTTGCTGTCCAGAAATGTAATATCCAGATCAATCAGTTTTCCGGTACTGATATCAATGACCATTCCGTGAACGGCAAGATCGTCGCGCTCTTTCCAGGCATTCTGAATGATTGATGTAGTACATAGGTTAAAGACCTGCTCTGCTACGTTCAGCTCGACAAGGCGATTGACTTTTTCTTCCGGATCGGCGATATCATCAATTTCCTTATTATGCAGGCGGTATACATCTTTGATATGGCATAGCCAGTTGTCGATGATACCATATTGCTTGCGGCTAAGCGCTGCTGCAACTCCCCCGCAACCGTAGTGGCCGGCAACGATTACATGCTTTACTTTCAGTACATTGACTGCATAATCGAGTACACTTAGCATGTTCATATCTGAATGTACACACATATTGGCAATGTTACGGTGTACAAAAATTTCTCCGGGCTTGGTATTGGTGATCTGATTGGCGGGAACCCGGCTGTCGGCACAGCCAATCCATAATACCTCAGGATTCTGACCTTTGGCAAGCTGCTGGAACATTCCGGTTGTATCATTGGCTACTGTTTCCATCCACTTTGCATTACCATCCAGCAGCCTTCCGAAGCCTTTGGTTAATTCTATATTATCAAATTGTTTCTTTAGCATATGTATAGTTATTAAATGGTTATACTTTATGTTTTACTTTTTTTGGTTTAGAGACATTGGTCAGCTTTCTGATATCCGGAATATTCTTCATATTGACGATATCAGTTAATTCTGTTTTAATACCTTTGCTTGTTGCATTCTGCCTGAAATCATTGATGACTTCAATCACATCCTTATCAATAAAGCGGCTGTAGCTGCCATCAATGACTACTTCAGTAGTCTTTTTAGGGAGATTGTATAGCGCTTTCTGAATCGCGGCTTTATTAAGGAATGATACTTCTTCGGACAATGTAATGGTGATTCTGGAACCGTTGTCTGTATTTTCTACCGAATACTTAAACGCATTAGACATGTTGTTGCGCAATATGAAGAACATGGCTACAATCAGCCCGATTCCTACGCCCATTAACAGATCTGTAAATATTATGGCAAGAATTGTTACCATAAAGGGAATAAACTGATCCCTGCCTTTCAGCCACATATCTTTAAATAGCTTTGCCTTGGCCAGCTTATAGCCGGTAAGCAAAAGTATGGCAGCAAGAGATGATAATGGAATCAGGTTGATTACTCTGGGAATAACAATTACAGCAAGAAGCATCCACAAGCCGTGCAGCATGGCGCTTTGACGGGTCCGTCCTCCTGAGTTGACATTGGCAGATGAGCGCACAATCACTGAGGTCATCGGCAGTCCGCCCAGAAGCCCGCTGCTCATATTTCCGATTCCCTGGGCAATAAGCTCTCTGTTGGTCGGAGAAACTCTTTTCTGAGGATCTATCTTGTCCACAGCCTCAATACTCAACAGGGTTTCCAGGCTGGCAATTACCGCAATGGTAAACGCTATAAGCCATACATCACTGTTAACAATCTGTGTGAAGTCGGGCAGCGTAAACAGGCCCATAAATTCTCCGAAAGACTGGACAACAGGTATTACTACCAGATGTTTTTCGTCCAGAGACAATACGGTTTCATTAAAAACCTGGCCCAGCAGTATACCAACGATGACCACAAGCAAGGGAGCAGGAATAAAGCTTAGCTTCTTTACTTTCGGCCATGCGATAAGTATGAAAAGCGATATCAGGCATATAATTGCAGCTCCGTAATTAATCGATGAGGCTGCTTTGCTCAGAGCAGTAAATGTGTTCTCATGATTAAGCTGAGTAAAGCTTTCTTCGCCAAAGAAGCTTGAGTCATAGCCGACTGCATGTGGAATCTGCTTAAGAATAATGGTAATACCAATTGCAGCAAGCATTCCTATAATAACGGAAGACGGAAAGTAATTGCCGATCATGCCGGCTCTGACGATGCCAAGGATCAGCTGCATAAATCCGGCCAGTACAACTGCCAGCAGAAAAGTCTCATAAGCGCCAAGTTTTTCAATGGCTCCCAGTATGATTACGGTGAGGCCCGCAGCCGGACCGCTTACACTGAGTTGAGAACCGCTGATAGCAGCTACTACAATACCTCCGATGATTCCTGTCAGCAATCCGGCAAACAAGGGAGCTCCGGAAGCCATGGCAATACCAAGGCATAGAGGCAGGGCCACTAAGAAGACCACTACACTCGCAGGTAAATCATATTTCAGGTCGCGTTTCGATAATTTGAGGAACGCAGACATACGTGTGCCTGTCATAATTTTGTTGATTTGAATAGTAATTCTTTTTGCCACAAACAGGGAATATTCTATCACCCGGAATATAACTTTCAGCTATTCCGGACATTTTAGACTTTCCCGTCAGGGAGTTGTTTATAAGATGTGTTTCAAATCAGCCGATTGGGAGGGGGGGTGGGCACAGAAGGGTAAAAAGCATAAATACTTTCAGAGTCACGCGGAATATAATTGATTGACTCAATATCATATACCGGTATAACAAAATTGGGATATGTAAAAAACTTTGCGTAATAACCGGTGAATACATCCTCTTCGCATATATCGACAAGACCTTTACCGCTGTTATTGTTCTCAATTTCCAGTTGCAGGACCACACTGATATACGTGTCCCGGTCAAAGTTTTTTATAAAAGACGGAGTATACAGCATTATCATCTTTGAGAGAAAGATGATAAGGAATACTTTTGGAAATATGTCTTTTATAACGGAACCTGACATTAATTTTTATCTGATGGTGATTACTCCTATTGCTGCAAAAGTATCAAGAAAGCACTAAAATACATGAATATTTTTCATATTTGTTATGAATTTTGCTTCTTAACATGAATTTAGCTATTTAATAATCATTTCTTTACTTTGTTTTCAATAGCTCCGGTTTTTCTGTCTCGAAACAGCCCGGATTTGTAAATAGTTCCTCTTCCCGGATATATGCCCCGTCGGGGTGATAGGAGAATGATTAAATATTTTTATTCATAACTTGCTTATAATCATGTGTGTTTGCAAAGATCCTCTCTTTTTTGTTAACACAAATGTATGTATAACAGTTAATAAGAATATTGATAAAATCAAATCCTCAATACTTATGGCAACAACAAAAACAGATAAGAAGAAATCGCAAAAGCCAGCATCCAGAAAAGATATCAAGAAATCTGAGTCCATAAAAAGGTTAAAATCTTCGAAAGCCATTGTAAGCAAAAGCAGTGCCAAGAGCGGCCCCGGATCAAAGACCAGGCCTGAAGCAAAAGCTTCTGCGAAGCTTGCCGGCAGAACCAATACCAATAAGAAACCTTCCGGGCTTGCTGCATCAAAAACCGGCTCTTCCAAATCCCCTCAGAAAGCGCAGGCATCCAGAGCCGCTTCAAAACCTACAGAAACTAAAAAGAATGGAAAACTGAATGCCTCTGCACTGAACAGAATCAAGGAGACCAACCGTAAGCCGATTTCAGCCAAGCTGATTAAAATCAAACTCGGAGATATAAAGGATAAGTCCAAAGCAGAATTGCTGAAGCATGCACGTGCTGCCGGTATCGAAGGAAGAAGCAAGATGAACCGGGAACAGCTGATTAAAGCCTTGTCGCTGGTAAAATAAGAAAAAACCCTCCCTGGAGGGTTTTTCTATTACTCTCCCTGTGATTACTCTTCCCGTTCGACTTCATTTTCCAGTTTCAGTACTTCACTTCCGTTATCACTTTTAATAAGTAATGCTTTATTGTCTTTCTGGCCGTAACGGGTAATCTCGGCTCCCTTTATTGTTCGGGTTATTTTGCGATGGTAGGTTGCTTCTACCCGGCCTCTGCCAAACGATTTACCATATCGCCATTTTACTCTTGTGCCTTTTCGTATTACCATAGCTCACATTCCTCATCTCTGTAAGACAACTTCCCGGAAGGCTATATGGTTGTCAATAGTGATTTAACTATCTGTTTATTTAGGCTTTTTGACTAGGTTGTTAACTTATGGGAATATGAATGAGTTATATTTTTAACGTAACGTACTTTGAAGATAGGAGGTAGGGATGGAAGTATATTCCAGGTACAAAGTGAAAGAGGCTTTGTGGGAACCAAGAACTTTTATGTGTGTCAGAAGCGTTGTTAGAAATGAAAAACTGGGAGATTTTATAGAAGATAACTGCTCCAGAATTTTACGAAAACTTAATGATCTGTCCTTATGTTCGAATGGAATCCCTTTTGCCATGATCTATTCTGTGGATCAGGAAGCCGAAGAGACCGATGTGGCTGCTGCCATATTATGTGAAGATGCTGTATCGGTGGATAGTGGTTACGATGTGCTTATGGTTGGAGGAAAGGTTCTTAGTACTTCTCATAAGGGTTTTTTTGAAGATATAAAACCTGCTTATGAAGCTATGGATCAGTTTCTTAAAAAACATAATCTGCAGCGGAACTTTTTTATCGAGGAGTATCTTGGAAATCCTCAGACGGAAACAGATCTCAATAATTGGAAAACCAATATTTATTGTGTTCTGGATTCATAGAGGATAAAACATCACTTTGTAAGTTGGCAGAATAGATTCCCGAAAGGGAGTCTATTCTGCTTTTATGGCTTTTGCCGTAAATGGAAAGAAAAAAGGCTGTATCAACGACAGCCTTTTCATTGAAATAATGGTATTTATTGCACTTTGACTTGTCCATACACCTGATCCATACATTCTTTCAGTTTTTCGGCAATCACCCTTACATTCGGATCCTTAAATATCGTATTGTGATCTCCGGGCACTTCAATAAGGCTGATGTTCTCAACCGGGCAGTATTTGCTCCATCCCATATACTGATCTCCTGTAGAGCCAACCATACCGTCTTTTGACTTGAAAAGAAGCATCTTTCCGTCATATGGCTTAATTGTATAATCATTCAGAATCTTCCGGAAAGTATTCTTGAAAAAGTAATTAAACAGTTTGGCTGACTCCGTAGTAACCAGCTTGTATTTGCCCTTCAGCGAGCTGGACATAAACCCGGCTTTCCAGTAGGTGAGCTTATCACTGAGATATTGTCCGGAAGCTTTGGCAACAGTTGCTTCCGGTGTGTATACTTCAAACAGTGCCAGCCAGCCAGGCTCCTGTCCTGCTTCTTTTAGCTGACGTGCCATTTCAAAAGCCAGTATTCCGCTTGCACAGTATCCTCCGATGAAATATGGTCCTTCGGGTTGGATTTCCCGAATCTGCTTTATGTAATGCCTGGCAATATCTTCTGTCTTAAACTTTGCGATAGGCTCAAAACCATAAAGGGGCTGACTGCTTCCCAGAACTTTGCTTAGATTGTAGTAAAAGAGATAGCCGGGAAGAAGGAATATAGGTGTCCGGTTTCCTTTCGGCTGAATCGGAACAAGTCCGACGCTGTTAAACTCCGGTCCCATAATAATGGCAGAAAGTTCTCTTACAGTCGGAGCCTGGAAAAGCAGAGACAGAGGAAGTTCCTTGTTAAATGCTTTTTCGATGCGGGCCATGAGCCGGGTTGCCAGCAGAGAATGTCCTCCCGAATGAAAGAAATTGTCCGTAGCCCCAACCCGGGCCTTGCCCAGTATTTCTGCAAAAATTGCAGCCAGCTTGCTCTCGACCGGATTGGCCGGAGGTACCATAGAGACTGATTGGACTTCGTTTGTGGTCATAGTCGCCAATTTCTTCCGGTCAGTCTTACCGTTTCGGGTCAGAGGAATTTCGTTTATTCTGGTAAAGCTGCCCGGTATCATTACTTCTGTAAGAGTTGCCCTCAGATGACGGTACAAATCATCAAATCCGATTTCTTCCCTGCTTTTGTAGAATGCAACAAGTTGTTTTTCTCCGTTGATATCTTTGACAATGACAGCGGCATCCTCTACCTGAGGATGTGAGATAATCGCACTTTCTATTTCTCCAGGTTCGATCCGGAAACCTCTTATTTTTACCTGATTGTCGTTTCTCCCGATAAACTCGACTACTCCGCTTCTCAGCCATTTGCCCAGATCACCTGTTTTGTACATTCTTGCTCCCGGGCGGAACGGATCTACCATAAAGCGGCTTTGGGTCATGTCCGGATCGTTGATATAACCTCTGGCAACTCCATCGCCTCCTACATACAATTCTCCCTGAACGCCTACAGGCACCGGCTGTTGCTTTTTGTCCAGAACATAAACCGTAGAATTGGCAATCGGTCTTCCGATCGGAATAGCGTCTTCATAATCTTCTTCAACCGGAAAAGTCAGTGAAAAGGTAGTATTTTCTGTCGGACCATATCCGTTTATAAGCTTCAGATCCGGCAGAGCTTTGCGGACTTTGTTTGCATGTCTTGCCGATAGCTTGTCGCCACCGGTCAGAAGATAGCGAAGCGGGCCGAAGATTGTCTTGTCAAGATCCACCAGCTGGTTAAACCAGGAAGAGGTGAACCAGGCATGCGTAATACCGTGTTCGGCTATTTTTTCCCTGACAAAAATATAATCCAGCAGCTTGTCTTTGGAGTACAGATACAATCTTCCGCCATTAAGCAAAGCTCCCCATATTTCAAAGGTAGATGCATCAAACGAGAAGGCGCCTGTTTTTAGAATCCGGCATGAATCATCCAGAGGTACATAATTGGTATTGACTACCAGACGTAAAACCCCAAGATGCTCCACTCCGACCGCTTTGGGAAGACCTGTTGAGCCTGAGGTAAACATTACATAAGCCAGACTGGACCGGGTCGGGTTCCTGTCGGGATTGTGTATATTACGACCGGTGAAATACCCGGGAGTATCCATTGTGTAGTATACAAAGTCTTCTTTCACCAGCCGATTGAGATAGCTTTCATGCGTTATGATATGCCGTATTTCGCATTGCCGTATCATGTGTTCAAGACGATCGGCAGGATTGGCAGGATCGAGAGGAACAAATGCTCCGCCGGCTTTCAGTATGGCAATCTGGGCTATGATAGCATCGGCCGATTCTTCCATAAGCAATCCGACCATTTCATCCATTTTCAGACCGGAAGCTACCAGCTTGTGAGCCAGTTCGTTTGATTTTTCATTGATTTGCCGATAAGTAAGCTGTTCATTCTCCGTGATCAGGGCAATTGTCTCAGGGCGGACTGATGCCTGATATTCAAACAGGGCATTAATACTGGTAGCGTCTATCGCTCGTTGCGTATTGTTCCAGTCATACAATACACGATGTTTTTCTTCAGGTGATATCAGCTCAACAGTATCCGGGTCAATGGACGGGTTCTTGCTTATTTGTTCCAGCAACCGGAGATAGCTCATCAGAAGCTGTCTGATGGTTTCGGGGCTAAACAGATCCTTTTTATATTCGGCATACAGAAGAAGACCATCTTTTTCCGGACTCACCGAAACGGTAAGGTCAAACTTGGAATAATAGTTCTTCAGCCTGATTTCATCAACTTCAATATCGCCCATTCGGGTAACCGGCTCGCTGATATTCTGAAAATCAAACATAACCTGCAGGAGTTCGCTTGCCTTTATTCCACTCTCCCGGTTCAGCATATCAGCCAGTATATCATAGGGGAGCTCTTTGTTGCCGAAAGCCTCCAGCACTTCGGTTCGGGTAGAAGACAGCGCGTTTTCAAATGTTGATCCGGCCACATATCGGGAAGGAATCAGCAGCGTATTGACAAAAAAACCAACCAGATCACGGGTTGCAGCATGCTGTCTGTCTGCAATAGGAATACCGGTATGTACAAAATCCTGCCCGGTATACTTGTGAAGAAGGGCGTGAAAAGCGCAGAGATAAACCATGAACGGAGTAACTCCTTTGGCTTTGGCCAGCCCGAAGAGACTTTCAGCAAGAGGGGCAGGGATCCACACTTCCTCGTGTCCTCCCCTGCCGGAAGATTCAGAACTGCCCGGCAGATCATAAGGCAGACGGAGTTTTTCAATTTTTCCGCTTAGCTTTTCTTTCCAGAACAGGGTCTGTTTCGCAATAAGCTCCTCGTTGAGAATTGTTTTATAGTGAAATGTATAGTTGGTATATGCTTTGGTGAGCGGTTCCAGTTCAATTTTTTCATTATTCCGGCTGGCAGAATACAAGCTGTGGAGCTCTTTCATAATAATATTGAAAGACCAGCCATCGGCAACAATGTGGTGTGTTGCAAGAATCAGGCGATGCTCAAAATCATTTCTGGAGATCAGCGTAGCCCTTACAAGTATATCCCCCGACAGATCAAACGCTTTTTCGGCCTCCTTGCTGATTTCTTCCTCAAACAGATTTTCAGAAGTATCGGTCTGTCCGCAAATGATGTTAAGCCGTACCTGTATACGCGGTCTTAATGCTGCGACTACTTCGCCATCGAGTTCATAAAATCTTTTTCTAAGGTTCTCATGGCGGTTGATTACCTGGTTGAGACTTTCTTCCAGTAGCGTCAGATTTAGTTTTCCGGTCAGCGTATATGCTTTCAGAATGTTGTACATACATTTTTCATTCTGAAACTTGTACAGAAACCACAGACGTTCTTCGTGGTACGAAAGGGGAAGCTTGTTTCTGTTGGCCACCAGCGCTTTTTTAATTCTGGCAACCCTTGGCGGCTTTACCTGCAGAAGCTTTTTCCATTTTCGGGCAGGTGAAGCAACGGATGAAGAAGTTTCTGCTTGCTTATCGCTGACATTGTCTGTCCGGCTTATGGTCTCTTCTGCCGGTTCCGAGAGCAACTGCTCAGGATTCGGAGCCTGGCTGATAATGAAATCACTCAGACTTGCAGTGGTCTGATGGTCAAAAAGGGCCTTGACCGGAATATCGAGCTGGAAAATCTGTTGAATATGAAGCTTAAGCTGCATTACACTGAGAGAGTTTCCACCAATATGAAAGAGATTTTCATCCGGATCAATCACAGAACGATTCAGTCTGGTTTTCCAGAAACCGGCGATTTCTTTTTCTACTCTGTTTTTGTATAGTCCGGCAGCGGGTCGGGTAGCAACCTGCTGCTGTTTTTCCAGATAGATCTGCAACAGCGCTTTGGTGTCAATTTTATTGCTACGATTGACCGGAAGCTTATCGAGCAGAATAAACTCACCCGGAACTACCGGAGCGGGAAGATGCTGCTGCATGAAATTCTTCAGATTTTGCACCACAAATGCATCCTTTTCCTTTGGAACAATACAGGCGATCATTGATTTGTCTCCGTTTCCTTCTTCTTTTACCAGAATTTTGGCATCAGTAAGCATTTCGGAGCGGCTCATTATTTTTTCTACTTCCTCGATTTCCACCCTGTATGTTCTGATTTTTATCTGATTATCCTTTCTTCCCAGAAAATCAATATAACCATTGGGAAGCCAGCGGGCTATATCCCCCGAATTGTACATTTTTTCGCCTGGCTTGAACGGATTCGCAACAAACTTCTGCTCTGTAAGCTCGGGATTGTTAAGATAGCCTTTGGTCACACCTTTTCCGCCAATGTACAACGTGCCGAATGTGCCAATAGGCACTGGCTGCATATGATCATCCAGAATATAAATAGCACCATTGGGATTTGGTTTGCCTATAGGAATCCTTTCTGTGCTTTCGCTATCCTGCCTTGGTATGGTATAGCTGGACGAGGAAACAGTGGCTTCGGTAGGACCATAAATATTCATGATTTTGACCTGTTCTATGATTTTATCAAAATCAGTATATCTGGCTGATTCTCCACCGGTCGTGATGACCCGTATAAAAGACAGATCCGGGTTGATCTGATTGATCAGCCGGAGTATAGCCGGAGTAGAAGGATAAAGCACCGGCTTGTGCTTCTGCATCAGCCGGATCAGTTTTTCCACCTCCATAGTATCTTCGCCCGTTGGCAGAATTGCAGCTCCGCCTACGGTCAGGATAGAAAACAATTTTGAAATAGAAGTATCGAAAGACAGTGAGCTCATGGACAGGACTTTTTCACCTTCTTTCAGCTCATAGCGTTGTACGGTTATATAGAGATTATGCACAATATTGCGATGTGTAATCATGACTGCCTTAGGGTCCCCGGTAGAGCCGGATGTATACATCAGATAGGCAACCTTGGCCGGATCAGTACGGATACCGGTATTTTCCTTCAGAAGACCATACTTATGCTCCGGGCTGTCTGTCAGAATAGTCTGGTCTGCCGGAAACAGCTCATTGCCGGGAGTGTTGCTGACAGACAGGAGAAGCCGAATCTTGCAGTCATTGATCATAAACTGGTGCCTGCTAAGCGGATGTGCCGGGTCCATGGCAATAAAAACACCGCCAGCCTTGAGTATTGCCAGCATGCCAGCCACGGCATCAATGGACAGATCCATCAGGAGGCCAACTCTTTCTCCCGGCTTCAGACCCCGGTCAAGCAGCACTCTGGCCAGATAATTCGCTTTTTCTTCCAGTATTTTATATGAAATCTCTTCGCCTTTGCAAATCAGCGCTATGGCTTCCGGAGTTTTCCCGGCTTGCTCTCCGATGCGTTCATGAAGGCACTGATGATCAGGAAAAGAGATAACCGGTCCCTGCCATTCATTGAAGATAAGATCCAGCTCCTCCGGAGAAACGATATTTACTTCACGAATTCTTTTCTCCGGACTTGATAAAAGATCGTTAAGCACCGTCAGATAATGATCGCGCATACGATCTACGGTAATCGAGTCAAAATGACTTGCCCTGCAAAGGATCCAGGCGCCGAATATGCTTTTATTGTGAAACATCTGAAGCGCCGACTGAAAATTGTCAAGATGACTCTCAGGACGAATCTGATGATCATTAAGATCGGTATAATCCAGGCTCTCGTTAAACTTTTCAAACATTGAAAAGTAGACAGGAAAAAACTCGTCCGGATCCCTGTCTTTCATTGACTGATCAGGCTGGTTAATTTTATCAGTGAGAAGGTTTATTACTTCGAAGCAGCTCAGGTCATCTGAAAGATCTGCTTCTATGTACCGTTCGCCGGGAAAAGCAAAGTCCGAATAGCCGATGCGAAACAGCCGGTTTCCGGTATAGCGCTTAAGAAGAATGATATATGCTGCAAGTAATATGAGGTGCTGTGCTTTGTGATCATTCTGATCAAGTGTTTCTCCCCTGAAAATAAATCCTTCGAATACCTTCTTGGATAAGGTAAATTTTTGTCGGACAAGTAAATTTTCCATAATCAGCTTTTAAAATTTACACAATTGAAAAATCGTGGATGCCTGAATGGCTCATGGAAAAATAACAGAATCAATTTTCCAAATGTTTTTAAATACAACAGGTTATAGTATCTGTCAGGTTTTGTAATTGTCATCACCTGAAAACGTCACCCAAACCCATCTGTTCGTTGCTTTGTTCATTTAGCAGCTTCTTTTATCCGGCAGAGAGCAGTCTGAGCTTATCCGGTCCGGGAGAACAGAATAATTTTTAACAAATCATATTTTCTGCCGGTTAGCCAGATAGGTAATTGGTAGAAGACGATGGATAGATTGGAAAAAACACCGGAACGAAATGTACCGGTTGTCATTAATGGAGCAGGAATTACCGGTTGTACTCTTGCATTGTATCTCGCACAAAAAGGCTTTAAGGTAGCTGTTTACGACAAAAGAAAAGACTTTCGGGACGAATATGAGAATAAGAAACGCACAGTAGGAATGTCTATTTCCGAACGCGGAGTAAATACATTAAAGGACCTGAAAGTTTATGATCGCTACAAATCGATTCTGGTGCCTAAATATGGCAGAGCTGTACATCTGAAAGACGGAAATGTTTTTTATCAGGAGTATGGCAAAATGAAAGAAGCAATTTATACCATAAACAGGAAAGATTTTAATTCATTTCTGATGGAGTGCTGCCGTGAAAGCGGCAATGTGGATTTTTTCTTCAATCACGATCTGGAAGCAATCAATTTCAAGGCAAAAAGGATTCTTTTTAATTCTCAGAGCGGAAAGAAAAAAGCGGTTTACTACAACCATCTGTTTGGATGTGACGGAGCATTTTCGGCTGTCAGAACACAGATGAATAATTACGGACTGGTTGAGTCTGTATTGCAGAAGCTGGATTTCCTTTTTAAGGAAGTATATATTCCGCCGCGCAATGGAGACTATGTGCTTGATCCGAATTATGTACATATATGGAATGTGTCTGAGCTGTTGTTTGTAGCACTGCCGGATGGCAGAAGCGGATTTAACGGAACTCTTTTTTATACCCGAAACAGTGAGTTTGCGAGAATAACGGACAAGGATAAGCTGTACGATTTTATTGATAAGAACTGTCATTTCCTTTCCTGTATAGACAAGGATCATTTTATAAAGGAATTTAATGACAATCCGGTTTCGGATATTTATGAAGCCAGATCATCGCAATGGAACTATAAGGATGAGATTCTGCTGATGGGCGATGCTGCGCATGCCATGCCGCCTTTTTATGCAATGGGTATGAACACTTGTATGGAATCGGTTCGGGTCTTTTCGGATCTTCTGAATCAGGTAAACGGTGATCTGGGCAGAGCAATCAGCCAGTTTACACAAAAACGTATGCCGGATGCGGATGCCATGAAGCAAATGGCTTTTATTAACTACAATAAGCTGAAAAACTGCCATACCTATGATTTTGACAAAAAGTGGCATGATGCACAGGAGATGATGAAAAGCAAAGAAGGCGAATACGAAACAGAATATTTTCAGGTGGCTTTTACCAATAAGCCATTTCTGGATATTCTGAAGACTGTCTCCGGAAAGGAGCAGGAAATGCTTCTGAGTCACTGAAAAGAATGCATGGTTTTTTGTTCAAAGTGTGCTCCCCGGGAAATGTTGGGTTGATAGCGGCGATCGGGGAGCCGCTTTTTTTTATTGCTCACACAGATCGGTACAATCTGCATTTTAATACTGGTATCGGCCAACATTTTCTTATAAAACTAATTAATTTATAAACATATACTAAACAGGAAAACAATGAAAAAAATAGTTACTCTCTTTGTTGGACTAATGGTTACTTTTTCGCTGCTGGCTCAGGATTCGCAGACCGGTCCCAACGGAAAAAGAAAACGGAAACAAACTTACCTGTCTCAATATTCCGGAGATAGCCGCAAGCGGGTGCTTGACTCGGATTTTGAGAAGCTGGACAGTACGATCAACAGAATTGTTGTTGACGGACAGCTACAGAATTTTTATAAAGAGTTTTTCGAATATGATGTCAATGGAAACCTTATACGAAACATTGATTATAGCTGGAGCTCACAGACTCAGACCTGGGTAAATGATCAACGCTGGGATTTTGCGTACAATGAGGCGGGACAGGTTACTATGGTGACAGGTTATATCTGGTCGTCGGGGCAGTGGGTGCTTGATACAAGAGAAACTGTTGCTTATGATGAAAATGGCAATGCGACAGAGTATCAGGTGCAGCAGCGGGATACGGATGCCGGGCAATGGATAAATGATTTCCGCAATATCAGAACTTATTCTGCCGGGAATCTTCTGACATCTTCTTCAGACTTTATCTGGAGTGGTTCTGCCTGGGTACCGATTAGTCTTACCAATTATGAATACAATCAGCAGGGGCAGCTGATTCTGGAAACGGAATATGTGCTTAATGACGATAATCAGGTGGCATCCGAGCGAAGCCTGTATGAATATGACTCCAATGGCAACAGAACGGAACAGCTGATCCAGACCTGGAACGGGGACTGGACAGATCAGAGCCGACATTTGTATGTTTACAATGAAAACAACCAGCTGATCGAAGAGACTATTCAGCGTTATCAGGGAAGTGTCTGGGTAAATGAAACCCGTTTTGTATACTCATACTCGTTTACAGCAGATGAAAGCAATTTGAAACTGCCTGTCTTCTTTTATGAGCTTAACGGGGAAACAGATGTAAATGCTCTGGCAAATAGCGAGGAATTTCGTTGGGATGCTGGCAGCAGTACATGGGAACTGGTGGCAGAGCGTCAGCTTAGCTTCTCTGAATTTGAAAGCCCCATTACCGGCTATAAGCAGGCAGCATCAGCACAGCTGAGCATATATCCTAATCCGACGTCTGAGGGTATATGGATTGCTACTGCATCTGCGGGCAAATCAGTACAGGTAGAAGTGTATTCATTGCAGGGGCAGATGCTGTTTCAGAAAGAATTGACAAATCAGTCGTTTATGTCAATGGATATACTGGACAAGGGTACTTATCTGCTAAAAATATATTCGGACAATATCATAAAAACCGAAAGAGTGATTTACAGATAGGGTTGTCCCTGCTTTTTTCCGTGAAAGCCTGTGCCAGAGCTGGTACGGGCTTTTTTTATCGGGCTATGACCGCTATCCGGATAGAGCAACAATGTATATTTCAGGCAAAAAAACTTTTACGGGTGACTATTCCTTTTTATTTTTATTCAATCCGGCATGCTGCCAGACAAGTCTGAACAAAGTGCTAAAAAACAAATTATGGCTGTCCAAAATTAGAATTATGAACGGTCATAAGCCATCACGGAATGCGCCTTTTTAAGAAGATTGTACAATATCTCGGGATTTTTTTTCTTTTCCTGATAAGCCTCATGCTGATTATTGCACTGGTTGTTCATATACCGGCTGTTCAGCGTTTTGCAGTAGACAAGGCTACGGTATTTCTGGCCGGGAAAACCGGAACCAACGTACATATCGGTGGTTTTAGTCTTTTCTTGTGGGATATGATCGAGGTTACCGATATCTATATAGAGGACCAGCACAAAGATACCTTATTCCATGCAGAACGAATCGGGGTTGATATTGATTTTAGCCGGCTAATCAGTCGTGTCGTTGAGCTTAATTACGTGGGCCTGGAATCTGCCAGAATCTCCATTACAAAAAAAGCAGCTGAAGACCCCTATAACTTTCAGTTCCTGATCGATGCCTTTTCCTCCGGAGATTCATCCACGCCCTCTCCCTGGGAATTTTCAGTAGAGACCATCCGTCTGAAAAATATACATTTTTCACTGAGTGATCATGAAGTTGGTCTGAGACTCGAGACACAGCTTGGGCGATCGGAGCTTGGAGTGGAAAGCCTTACTTCCTCACCCGTAATCCGGGATATATATCTTTCCGGAACAAAGCTGGCGGTATCAACCTATACACCGAAGCAAAAAAAGGTAAAGACTTCTGAGGCTCCGCCGGGTCCTCTGAATTTACTTTTCCGGCGGGTCATGATCGAAGAATCGGAGTTCAGGCTGGATAATGAGGATCAGGCAGCAGCAAGAAAAGGAATTGACTGGAATCACCTGGATGTCCGTTTGCAGACTGTCCTGGTTCGGGATTTGTCCGTGACGGAGTCATCGTATGCAGGCAATGTAAAAGAAATGAATTTGCAGGAAAAAAGCGGATTCGTGCTCAATGATCTGGCTGCTGCAATTGATCTGGAAATGCCGCATCTGGCATTTGATCTGGATAAATTTTCCACACCACATTCTTCGTTTACCGGAATGTTGAAAGCCCGGCTGCCGGATTTGAGACATCTGGACGAGGTAGCCGGAAAAATTACTTTTGAAGGGGACCTGGATAATGCATTGCTGCATACAAATGATCTTTTCTTCTTTGTGCCGGAAGTGGATACTATAAAAGCTATTCATAATAAGTCTGTTAAAATAGACGGAAAGCTTAATGGATCAGTCAATAATTTTACCGCCCGGAATTTTTTGTTACAGCTGGATGAGCATAATCGCCTGAGCGGAGATTTTAAAATCAGCGGTATCCTTGATCCCGAGCATGGAACCTGTGACGCACGGGTCCGTGATGTGCGGACTACCGGGCAGATGCTCCGGGGATTTATTCCTCAGGATGCAGGCTTTGACCCGGTTCCTTTGGGTAATATAAAGGGAAATGGCACAATCAGCGGAAACCTGAGCCGTCTTCAGACGGATTTTGACCTGAAGTCCGAAGCAGGTGAAGTCAGGACGGATATAAGGCTGGGCTTCGGAAAGAATTATGCTCTCACCTATACGGAAGGATATTTCACAGCTACAGACGTTGAGCTTGGGCGTTTGCTCAGACAATCTCAGTTAGGAGTGGTAGAGGCGGAAGCAGAATTTCGGACCAGGGATGGACAAATAATTATAGAGAAAGGCCTGATCCGCAAAGCCGGATACAACGGGTATACATACAGAGATGTAAATATCGGGGGAATCTGGCAGAATAATACGTTTAACGGCGCTGTTGAATCCGCTGATTCGAATGCCCGGCTAAAACTTCATACTGTCCTTGATCTCCGGCAAAAACTTTCGATAGAAATTAATGGTCATATAGCCAGAGTAGATTTAAAGGCGCTGAATTTCAGCCCGAATCCGCTGGTGCTGTCCGGCAAGCTGGCGGCCTATATGCAGGGGGATGATATTGATGCAGTTGTGGCAGGAATCGAAGCCGATTCGTTAAGTCTTTCCAATGAGAAATATGAATATCTGATCGACTCGATTACGGCTTCTACCGGTACAGAGGAAGGGCTGCGTTTTATCAGGGCTCAATCCGGATTTTTTACTATTGATGTCAGCGGCAATTTCCGTTTCTCCGAGATCCCTGCTGCAGGGCGTCATTTTCTGGCACATTATTACTCCGGTATCCGGAATGATACCGATGAACATATCGACAGCCTTTATTTTACCGTAAGGGTACAGGATACCAAAGGTCTGTTGCGCATGTTTGTACCCTCTATGGAGGTGCTGCGGGATGTCACCTTTGATGGAAACTGGAGCGGTGAGCAGCATCTTCTGTCAGCAAGCCTGAAGGTCGGGGAAATCGGCTTTGCACAGTTTTCAACGATCGGTCTTCAGTCATTTATTAAGGCCGATCAGGACAAAATAGATCTGCGTGTCCATTCGGGACCTCTTACCATACTTGACAAGATCAGGATAAGTAAGCCGGATATTAACGGGTTTATTATTAAAGACAGCTTATTCTTTCATCTGGATCTTGCTGATTCGTCGCACAATTCGGGAGTAGATATCGAAGGTCTGCTTGCATTGAAGCAAGATTCCTTTTACCTGAACCTGGACAAGATACACCTTGAGCTCAAGGGAAATCATTGGGACAATGACGGACAGGCCCGTGCAGTCTTTGTTTCCGATTATTTTTTTATAGAGAATTTTAATCTCAGGGCCGATACCGGTCAGCATATACGAATAGCTTCGGTACATTCAGAAGAAAACAGCAATATTCTCGAAGCGGACCTGAAAGAGGTAAATCTTGATGAAGTATCCCGTATTATGCCTGTTGGTCTGGCTTTTGACGGAATACTTAATGCCAGTGTACGAGTCATAAATCCGATGGGTAATCCGGCGGTAGAGGGCACTGTCAAAACAAAAGGGCTGGAAGTTGATAAGTCCGGGCTCGGCGATCTGGATATTCGTTTTGAAAAGGAAAGCGATAACAATAAGCTTCTGGTTGATGGCAAACTTATCGGTCAGATTCACGAGCTGGATGTATACGGCACGGTAGACGTGGTGGGAGATTCCAATGCATTGGATTTCAAGATTCTGGGGCGGCAGATTCAGCTTGCATCAATTCAGCCCTTTATAAAGAAATACGTTTTCAGGCTCAACGGACGACTTGATACCAGAATACATCTTGGCGGCACCATTAGTGATCCTCAGCTGACAGGGGAATTTCATTTTACCGGAGAAAATCAGATTGGTATTGAAGCGATAAAAACAGTCTACACCATTAAAGACGAGAGGCTTACTGTTTCTAACTCAAGCATCAATCTGAGAGGAATAACCTTGTACGATAAGGATGGGAGCAAAGCAACTCTTCGCGGAGAAATCAGGCATAACTTTATGAAAGACTTTTTTCTTGATTTGCATCTGAGCGGTCGCAACTTTTTGTTTCTGAATAGCAAAGAGGCCGGAATAATTCCGTTTTACGGACGACTTTACGCCGATCTGGATATGAGCGTACGGGGGCCTCAGGATAATATCAGAGCACAGCTCAAGCTGGAAACCAGGGCCAAAACCGATATTTCGATGTCTCTGGCAAGCCCTGAGGCCAGCTATGAGACTCCGGACTATATCCGTTTTGTGTCTCCTGATACGTTCAGCAGCGATGGTATAGTAGTACGGCGACAACCAAAAAGTGATACACTTAAGGCGGCTGGCGTTGATCTGTCTTCGTTCAATATTTCCGGTGAGCTCAAAGTCAATCGTCAGGCCCGTGTCAATATTGTGGTCGATCCGGTCAATGGCGATAAGATATCATCGCTGGGGACTGGTGCTTTCAGGTTTGAATTTGACTCTGAAAACGATATGAATCTGTTTGGCACCTACACAGTGGAGGAAGGCAGCTATACATTTACCTTTCTCAATGTGATCAAGAAGGATTTCAAAATTGATAAGGAGAGTACCATCAGCTGGCAGGGCGATCCGGCCGATGGCATACTTAATGTAACTGCCAGATACGAAACCAAAGCTTCGAGAACTGCTCTGGTTGATGATCAGCGAACCTTTCTCAGTCCTGAAGAAGCCAGAGCGGCATCACGCCCACTTCCGGTAAGGGTATTTCTGTTTCTCAAAGGAGAGCTTTCCACTCCTGAAATTACCTTTGATATCGAGATTCCTGAAAGCATTGAAGGAGGTTCAGGCAACAGCATGGTCGCTCAGCGGCTCAACCAGATAAAATCAGAGCCGGGAGAGCTGAACAAGCAGGTTATGGGGATTATTGCTTTTAATCAGTTTCTGCCTTATGACAGCTGGAATCTGCAGGGAGGATCCGGTACAAATAATATAGCGGCTCAGAGTGTAAGCAAAGCCCTGAATGCCCAGCTTGGTCAGCTCACTGATAAATTGGGCGGAGTTGATATCGAAGTCAATGTTGAGAATAGTCAGAGTCTTAATCTGGAAACATTTAATCTTATGGCCTCCAAGCAGATATCTGAAAGATTGTCAGTAAGTGTCGGCGGCAATTTCAATTCAGCGAATAATCCGGCAGGACAGGCCTCGAATACTGTTTTTGCCGGAGACTATATAATCTATTATCAGCTCAACCGTTCGGGTACCCTATCTCTGAAGATATTCAGCAAAAGCAATCCTGATTTATATCTTAACTATGTACAGCAGGTTAGCGGGGTGACTATACAGCACTCCAAGCAGTTCGATCATTTGAAAAATATTTTTTAAGCCTGCTCTTCAGTTCCCTCTTCCATAGGATATTTTTTTTCATACCAGTCCCAGAGTTTAGAGGAATAATATGTCACGAGCTTGAAGATTATAAAACCGACAAGCCCGGATATGACAAATTCCATCAGTTCAAAAGTGTCCTGACTGACCAGTGTTTTACGGCGAAAGTTTGTAATGCCCCATAGATTCCTGACACTTTTTACTTCAAAAAAAAAGGAAAGATTATTGTAGGCAAGTACCCCGGCAAGATAGCCGATACCATGATTAAAAAATTCTGCCAGTGATTCTCTGAGTAGCTTTCTGCGAAAAATAGCCTGAGATAGCCTGCTTAATGATGGGAAAGAAAAACGTTGCATATTTCCTGTTTTGGGGATAAAATTGTATGCTGCCGATCAATCATTTTGGTGCTCCGGTAGTTTCAGTTTAAGAAAAAACGGGAGATTATGTCAAGTAATCGATCCTGCAAACAATTGATTATCGGGTACAATTTATGAAAAAAAACTTTTTATTTGCCTGGCTGATTGTCTGTTTTATTCATTTCCATGCTGATGCCCGGGGCTTTCTCGCCGGTGCAAAAAAGGATGGTAAATGGGGTTTTATCAATGATAAAGGAGAATGGATAATTCAACCGGCATTTGACAAAGTACTCCCTTTTCGGGAAGGACTGGCAGCCGCCAATATAGGTTTCTTTTTTGACCCGCTTGATGCCGGCAACTGTCAAACAGGCAAATGGGGTTTCATTGATAAGACGGGCAAATGGGTAGTGGAGCCACGCTTTGATGCCGTGGAAAGCTTTCAGGAAGGTTTTGCCAGAGTCAATACAGGCGCTTCGTATCGTGCTTATCAGGGAATAACTTTAATGGGGGGCAAATGGGGGTTTATAAAAAAGGACGGATCCTGGCTGATACAGCCCAATGATACTCTATACACCGTTTTTTCGGAAGGATATTGCGCATTCAAAATTCCCAAAGGCTCCAAATGGGGATACATAGATAATCAGAATCAGGTAAGCATTGCCCCCGATTACTGGACCGCCGGAGAGTTTCATCAGGGAGTGGCGCCCGTGATGAAGGGAAGCTCCAACCACCAGTATATTGACAGACAAAACGTGCAGGCCTTTCCCCGGAGCTTTAGAAAAGCCTGGCCGTTTTCCGGAGACAGGGCATTTGTGCTGGACGAATCCGGCGGGGCAGCATTTATTGACACTGAGGGCAAAGTGATTTTTACCATCGATCATCTGCTGCAGAACGAAAATATCAGTCTTTCTTTTTCCGAAGGACTGGTTCGGGTACCTGTAGAAAAGGATGGAACAGTCAATTATGGTTATATGGATAAATCCGGAAAGTGGGTAATTGAGCCGGTATATCAGCTTGCAAGCCATTTTCAGGGAGGATTTTCCTTAGTTTTTATCGACCTATTCTATTGGTTTATCGACGTATCCGGCAGGAAGATTTTTCGTCTTCCGGATGAAGTTGTGGAAGATTCCAAGACAAAAGTTATATTCAAAGGAATACCTCACCCCAATATCGGACACTTTAGTAACGGATTATGCAGGGTAAAACTCTTGGATCAATGGGGTTTTATAGATAAAACAGGTAAAATGGTTATTAAGGCATCCTTTGAAGATCTTTTGGATTTTTCCAATTCGGAATAGGCCTTTTTTAAAAAGCTATCTATGTGAGTATGAAGCGCTGAAGATGCAACCATGCCAACTGGTGAAGCGTATAATTTATTGTAAACAATTTGTTTTCATATTCTTTAAGTACACACTTCAGATCACCATCACCACCCCTTTGATGGCCTGGGGTGTGTTTTTTTATATACCTGCATAGTTTTTGAAATAATATTGCCGGTATATTCGTATCAGTCCTGTTTACTTTTCGGTTTGTTAATTGTCGTACTAAAATAAAGAGCCTTGGAAAGCGATAACCAGATTGTTGAAGCTATAAGAAACGGGAATAACGCCGCCGCCTTGTCTTTTTTGTATAAAAGGACCCTGAAAAAAGTGCGTGGTTACATTATTAAGAATAATGGAACAAGGGAAGAAGCGGATGATATTTTTCAGGAAGCAATCGTTATCTTTTTTCTGAAAGTCAGGGAAAATCAGTTTCATGAGGGCAACAGCATCGATGGTTTTATCTTTACCATTGCGCGCAACTTCTGGATTAACAAAATACGCAGACAGTCACTTCACAAACAGTATGAAGCATATATTGCCTCTGAGGAAATCCTGCCGGAACGGGATCATCTGTCGCATATCCTGGACAGAGAAAAATCAGCCTTACTTCAGAAACTGTTTGAACAGCTGGAAGAAAACTGCAGGAAAATTCTGAAATATTCGCTCTATGAGCGCCTCTCGATGAAAGAGATATGCGTCAAAATGGGGCACAAGAACGAGAATGTGAGCAAAGCTCAGCACTACAGGTGCAAGCAATACCTGGTGAGACTGGTCAAAGAAAATAAGAATGTATTAGATGCATTGAGATTTTGAGGTACGACAAAGAGACATATGAACGTATAGAAAGCTATCTGAATGGCGACCTGACTCCGGAAGAAAATCAGGCTTTCGGGCAGTTGATGGCAAAAGATAAAGCATTCGCGGCAGAAGTGGAAGCATGGATACTGGCCAATCAGGCGATAGAAGCATCGGCTTACAATGAGCTGAGACAGGAAATTCAGGAGGGAATTCGGAAATACGATCGCCAGACAACTATCCGATGGAAGCTTGGTTCGGCTATTCTGCTGGGAGGATTGCTGATCAGTGGTCTTTTGCTTGTACTGAAACCGGTACCGGAACCTTCTGAAACTGTCGTACCTGGTCAGGATACTATAGAAAAAAAGGAAGTACCTGTAAATGCTGATAAAGATACAGCCGGATCAGCTTCGGATGACAGGCATATCCTGCCGATACCTTCCCCGGACAAGCCTGTACAAAACCTGAATCGGAACGGAGCGGATGCAGATAGTCTGCTTATAGTATTGACTGATTCTGATACAGTTGTCAATAAGCAAAAAAACGTTGGGGAGATATTGGATTTCTCTCCGGAGAAAAAAGCAGAGCCTGTGACTGAAGTGCAGCCCGAAAATATTCCTGCTGTACGCATGCCGGATTGTGCCGGTTTCCGGGCAGAGCTGCAGCCGGACCTTAAACCGGCGTGTGAGGGCCGGGCAGACGGTGCAATAACTTTTGCGCATAGCAGAGCAGAAGGTGGCCAGTCTTTGTATACGATACGTCGTCCGGGAAAGCAGCCGGCCTTATCCTATGCAGACCTCTATAACGGAGATTATACCTTTATTGTTACCAATCAGGAAGGATGTCCGGATACAATTCTGGTATATCTGCCCGGGAAGGTTTGCAGAGAGCAGAATTTTGTGCTTAATCCTGATGCCGGTGAAACCTGGGAAGTACCTGTTTCTGATATTGAGGTCTTCGATCTTCAGATTATGGACATGAGCGGTCGGGTGGTCTTTAGCCGGGTCCGGGAACGCAGATTTGCATGGAACGGAGTCAGCAGTCAGGGGGTTGTTTTACCTTCCGGACTTTACATATATTTGATTGTTTTGGAAGACAGGACACAACGAAGCGGACAAATTACCATCATACGGTAAACAGAAAACATATATGAATCTTATCAGGAAAAAATGCTCTTTTAGTGTACTGCTTCTGCTGATGACAGGCATTGGTTTTGCGCAATGTCCGGATGGACAGGAGTGTTATACCCGTGTACATCTGAGCACTTATTGCCTGGAAGACGATAGCTCAATACTAGAGGTGGAGACAGATGGCTCAGACATCGAATGGAAAGTGACGAATGGTGATGCTGAAAATCTTACTATAAAATCGTACTGGGAGATGGAAGTCCGTCCGCTTGTGCGTACAACTTATTCTGTCCGCTCCAGGCATCTTCACGCAAATTATATCCACAACGGATCCTTTGACTCGGATATACAGACATTTGCTTCAGATTATACCTTAGGCGATAAGGAGAACTTTCGTTCCGGAAATTACGCTGTTGTATCCGATCCTGCTCTTATTTCATCTGCTTTTGTAAGCAGGCATGACCACACCGGCAACGGAGGTAATATGTTGTTGATTGACGGGAGTCTGGATACTTCGATGGCATTTTTTATTGATACAGTATCTGTCTCTGCCGGGGTTTCGTATCAGGTGTCTTTGTATGCGGCCAATATACACAGACGATTTGCCAATGAAGACTATGTCACAGGAATCATCGGCATTTATTTGGGAGAACATCAGGTGCATGTTGTATCAATGCCCAAAGATACTTCCTGGCATTATATAGCCTATAGCTGGGTGCCGGAGAATGACGGAAAGCAGATTATTAAGCTCAAAAGCCTTGATGGCCGGTTAAAGACAAATGATTTTGTGGTGGATGATATATATGCTGGAGGGTATTTCTTTTCGGAAGACTCTGTTGTGGTAGAGCCCTGCAATACCGTCAATGTATTTTCACCGGACAATGATGGACAGATGGATACCTATTATATAAAGGATTCAGGTATTGCCCGCATCTATAATGCACAGGGGAAATTTATACGTGAGCTTTCCATTCCAGCCCTATGGGACGGAAGAACAGAAACCGGAGAGCCGGCCCCTACCGATTATTATTCCGTTATCATTAATGAGAATAAGGTGCTTCACGTGACTCTTATCCGATAATTTTTAAAGGAAGAAAGCTTTAGGCTTAGAATTCGAAGATCCCAGTGGGAGCTGAGCCTGCTGAAAAAAACTCTCTTTGATCCTAAAAAAAGTATGAGGAGATAGTGATTATACTACTTAAAACCTGGTGCGGGGATTTCGATTGTCTGAGACTCTCGAAGGCAACTTGAAGTTCCAGGGGTATGTCGTTATTCCTGATTGATTGCATAAACAATACTCAGCTCGACAACAGAATCTGTAAGATCGGATAAGTAGCGCGAGCTGAGAAGCAGAAATGATGCACCTGCCTGCAAGGCACCCTGTCCCAGACTTATTTTTCCCAAACCTGCATATACATACATTCCTCTTTCAATGTCATAACCCGGGCCTAGCTCAATTATTTCTTTCCAGGAGTAGAGGGGGCATATCATGAATCCGGATCGGTTATTATACAGCTCATACCGGAACCAGCCATGTATCTTCAGATCGCTTGCGGGACTAATGGCCAGCTTGTACGAAGAGACAATATTGATATATCGTCTGAGCTCAAGTCGTTCATTGAGGGGCTGAAGTCCGGTGTTGAGCAATTGCATCATGGATATCCCTGCCTGCAACTTATCGGAGAGCAGCCAGATTCCGGCTGCCAGGTCCGGACCGAGGGCAGAGCCGCCTGCGCTCGCCTGAGATGCTGCCAGACGATAATTGATGAGCCCGCCTGACACGCCCGCGGAGATATAGGTATTTTCAGAAAGGGCAATAGTAAGCGCGTAGCGAAAATGAATCTTGTTGAGTTGGATATACTCGCCTCGCCGCATATTGGAGATATGCAATCCAACTGTATTGGCCTGGGTCCGGGCCCGGTTGTATCCGGTATACCGGATGTTGCCGTATGAGCTTCCGATTCCGGAAAATACCCCGACCATTGATCGGTTACCGGCTGCCAGGTGCAGGCGGTTTTCCAGCGATTCATTGGCAGGATTGATCAGGTAATAATGATTGAAAAATTGTTGAGGAGCCAGTGTGTACACTGCCGAAACCTGCGCAGAAGCCATTTTGCACAACAGCAGCAATACAGTACTAATTACAATCCTGGCATACACCATAAACAACGGTACAAAGATAAGTTTATCGCTTCTGACCACGATGGCTGAAAGATCTTTTCATAAAACGAAGCATCAAATGCTAAGTTTCTGAAAGCGAACAGGGAAACTGGTTGCTTATGAGTATAAATATATAGAGATTTTTTATACTTTTTATAATCGAAATCTATTGTTAATAAAAAAAGCCTGAATGCTCAGGCTTTTACAGGTGTGGTTATCACTAAAGGAGAATCAGTGCGTCTCGACCTCAAGCTCGGCAAAATATAAGACAGATTCATTGCCGGAGGCATCAATTGCCTGTACAGTCAGATGATATTCACCGTCGGCAGCATTGTCAGGAATATGGATATCAAGATGCTCATGGGCCTGCTTGCCGCTTAGTTCCAGAATAGAATTATAGGCAAACGGAACGGCGTTCATTCTGTGCGAATGCCCGTCTCCGGCGTGGTGGATTTCTACCTTAGCGCTTTTCAGTTCTTCATCGTCCGAGAAGTGAATTTCAAGCTCAAGCTCATCGCCCGGATGCAAATGAATATGGTCACTGTCTGTTTTCCCGTTAATAAGCACTTTTTCAATTACGGGAGCCGTGGTGTCTTTTTTCTTGTTGTCATCATCTTTTTTGCAAGATGTGAAGCCTGCGATGACAAAGACGAGGATCAATGAGTAAATAGTGTTTTTCATAATATGAATGTTTTTGCAATACTGTTGCAATTATAATATTAAGATTTTTTATACGCAACAATGTTTCATTTTAATTTCTTTTGATCGTTTTTTCCAAAGGATAGGCGATGCTGATCATAAAGTTTCTGCCCTGTTCAGGGATGGAAAGTATCCGGTAGCGGCTGGTATGCTTCAGATACTGTTCATTGAAGAGATTATTGACTCCTATCAGAATATTGAATACCTGATTTCCGATACGGATACCACTGCCCAGGGCACAGTTTACCAGCTGGTACGACGGTGTTGTCTTTTCATTACGGTCAACTCTGTTCTGAGCAGCAGTCCATTGGTAGGCCAGTGCCAGATAAGGAGAAATAAGAGGACCCAGTGCCGGAACAAGGGTTAGCTCGACTTCCTGTCGTATGCTAAAGGGAGGAATAAAAGGAAGAGGAAGTCCTGATTCCGGATTATATGTATACAGATATTCTGCGCCGGTTTCAGCGTGTATCCAGGATAGCGGGTGCCACTCGAGGGTGCCTTCTGCACCACTGTAATACGCCTGAGACTGCGTATACTGATAGATTTGTCCGCCGTCCGGTAACGGAGAAAAAGAGACTGTAGGCCGCAGATAGATGTAGTTGAGATAGTAATTAAAAAACGGGGATAGCTGAAAGATCAGATTGCGCCGGAGATATCGGAGAGCAAGATCAAGCTGATAGCCTCTTTCGGGATTGAGCAGCGAATCACCCTTCTCATGCCGGGACGTGCCGTGGTGAACACCGTTGACAGACAACTCAGGTATGGAGGGCAAACGGAAAGCCCTTCCGGCATTTACTTTAATATTCCAGTGGTTGTCCTGCGAGACCCAAGAGGCGCCGATTGCTCCCGACCAGTTGTAGAATAAACGGTCAATATCTGATACATAATCGATCGTGTCGATTGGCTGCTCGTTGAGATCACGCACAATTTCGGAGAACCCACTGATCGCATAATATCCGACATCAAAACGTAAGCCTCCGTTGATTGTAAGTGCCGGAGAAGCATCATAGCGGGCAAAAGTAAACAGACCGTGTGTTCTGCTCTGGTAGCGGGGAAGCAGAAACTCAAAACCAGACATTCTATTATGCCGCCATTCGTTGCTTATGCCACTAATCAGATTCAGATTATCGGTGATGGCATAATGATACATAGCATTAAGTGTTCCCGTCTGAAGTATCCAGTGATGAGCGATATCACTGTCCGGAAGGCTCTGATTAATGTTGTGAGAATGTGCGTATGAACGTTCAGAGCGGTTATTATTCTGATAGGCAAGATCCAGCTCAAGCCAGTTTTGGTTGATAAATAGTTCATTGTTAACAACTATTTTAAAATGGTCTGTCTGCTGACTGGGTAGCGCTATATCTCTTGGGTTGCCATCATCCCTCAGCGAATAGGCTCCCGGGATGCCGATGGCACCTGCAAAAAAGCCTGCCTTCTGACGAAAGTTGCTTACTTTGACCGTGCTTTTACCCCATGATCGCAACGTGCCTGCTGTGACGCTTATACTTTCAATGTTTCCTGCTGTGTTCTTGAGTCGTTGGTCGTGTATAGGCAGTTTAAAATTCAGATAGGTAAAGGTGTCTGCCGGCACTCTGTAATCACCGTAATCCTGTCTTGAATAAGAAACCCGGTACCAGTTTTTCAGATTTCTGCCTGATACGGTCCCGGCTATTCCGTATAGCCCGTTATTGGATTTATAGAAAGTCCGCAATGAGCCAGCTATTGTATGAGGTGGTGGTGGTCCTGCCGGTTTGATGCTGATTATACCTCCCATACCGTCAGAGCCATAGAGAAGACTGGTCGGACCTTTAAGGATTTCAACCGTCCCTGCCTCATTCTGGTCAATTTCCAGGCCATGGTCAATACCCCATTGCTGGCCTTCCTGTTTGATACCGCTTTCAGTTACAATAATACGGTTGCCAAACATGCCTCTGATAACAGGTTTGCTGATGCCCACACCGGTATTGATGCTATTGACACCGGGGATTTTTTCCAGCGCTTCTACCAGTGTATTGCCCTGCGCTTTCAGGATAAAGTCCTGATCAGCGAGATTGGCTGAGAGGGAGCGTTTTTCCTCTCTGGTTTTAAGATATTCACCTTCAATCACAATCTGTTTCAGCTCAAGCGCAGTAGGTTTCATTTGTATCCGGAGCTGCAGATCGGCAGAGTCAAGCCGGATGTCCAAATGGACAGTTTCATATCCGAAAGCATTGAAATGAAGGTGATAACGCCCCCTTCTGAGATAATGAATGTGGAAAAAACCTTCATCGTCTGTATAGCCGCCGGTACCAGTCTCCTGTATGGTCACGGAGGCCGCAGCGATAGGCAAAGCCGTTTCCGAGTCTGTAACTGTACCCGAGATGACATACTGGTTCTGGGCGTGCACCGGAATAAAATAAAAAAACAGAAGAGCCGCCAGTATGATTTTCATATATGAGATTGAAAAGCAAAAATACGAAAGAAGAGTTTTTTAATGCAACTGTATTGCAATAAATATCCTGATCGGGCGATTTTGTATGTGCGGCACTTTTCATACACAAATCCGGTAACAACACAGAGGAAGGTATAAATAAAGGAAAAGCACGATAAAAATGACTTTACCGCACTTTTCTTCCTTACATTTCTTGATTCTGACGGTAAGTCAGGGCTACGATTTGTCGAAAAAGTCTCGATAAACAATCGCTCCGACTAACAATACTCTCATATGTCACTTAAAACATATTCCTGCTCACGTTTTTGTTCTTTTGATCCTCTTCCCTGCTGTCAGGAAGAAGTAAAAAGCCTATATCAAAAAAGGAGTTTCCTGAAAACATATGTTTCGGTTTTATTTGCAATAGTTGATAAGTGAATAACATCCCAGCAAATCCTCCAGGCTCACATCGTTGAGTGGCTTGGGAATCTGTATAACCGGTCCTTCCGGCAGGTTGTCGCTTACACATATGATTGTTTTGGATATATGCTCTCCTTTCGTGTTGGTATACTGGTAGGGAGAAACATAGATCTTGTTCGAATCGTTGCACTTCTTGCGACAAATCATCATAACCCAGTTCTTGATCCTTTCGACCGCGACCTTGTCGCTTTCGCCGATCTCCAGTATTTTATCAGAATTTATTGCTTCCATAGCTTCGTGTTCTATTCAACTAATCTTCTTTACTTATACTAAGCAGGCAGTCCTGCTTATAAATATAATAGCAATACTGTATGAAGTGTTTAACAGTTTTGTTTTATCGCGTAATTTTGCTTTTTTAAATAAAAAATTGGATTTTTCAAATCATGAAAGGATATTGTCGATGAATATCTATATTGAATATTGACAAACTATAATTTTTTAATATATTAGCTGACGATTCGATGTTAATAGTTTAAGGGGTTTATTACACATCGACGACTTTTTACTTTGTCAGTTTTGCTATCCTCCAACCGGGGGATGGCAAGCTGAGTTTTTAAGCTTCCGGAATCCTTTGTATATACATTAAGCAGATAAACCTGTCTGTTTGTTCAGATTTCCGAAATAAAAATCACTTTTTTCTTTTCCGGACAGCTAGCAGATACAGTGCCTGCCAGTATTCTGGTGATAGGCAGATTTTGATACGGAATGCTACTGGCAGGTAGTGTGTAAGTTGTAATCATTGTTTATTTTCCCGGCTGGAAACTGAGTACTGCGACCCGGAAAATGTGCAGGAGGTCCAGGCTTAAACTTTATACACTTAATTTTTTTATCCCGTCTGATTTGTGATTATTTTGCAGGATCGCCGGTAAGTGTCCGTTTTATTTTATTTACAGATTATCATGACTGCAAAGATGTTTCTGATCAGAGGGCTGACCGCACTTGTCTGTGTCGGTCTGAGCTATCTGGTTGCCGTAACTTTTCCGATCGAAAAGAATAACGTTCTGATCAATCTGGGTTTTATGGCTTTTCTTGTTACAGCGGCTGTATCCATGACTGTCCTTAACCGAAGAAATATTGCCTTTGGTATTTTCTACGGGCTTATCATTGCCGTAATAATTATTATTGTGCTCCTGATGCAAAAGCTTCTGGCATCTGTTGGAACATAAAAAAAACCTCTCCGGTCGTAACAGAGAGGTCTGGAAGTATATTATATTTTCAGATTGCCTCGGGGGAGATCTCAGCCAAGTATTAATTTCATACCTGGCTTGATATTTTCGTCTTTCAGATTGTTTTTCTTTTTGATCTCTTCTACCGTCAGGCCTTCATATTTTCTGGAGATCGACCAGAGTGTGTCTCCAGGCTGTACCTGATAGACCTTTGGCACGGCATTGCTTTTTTCCTGATGCTGTCTGCCCGGCTCGGTACTGCTGTTGATCACCAGCTTTTGTCCTACATTGATTACGGTTGAGCTCAGCTTGTTCCACTCCCTGATATCGCTGACACTTACATCATAGCGTTCGGCAATCCGGTGTAGGTTGTCTCCGGATTTTACCTCATGGTATATTTTCAGTGAGCCGGAGTCCGACTGACTTTTTGCAGTTGATGTGCTGCTACGGGTTGTTGGAGCGCTGCTTCCTCCGGTTTTTCCGGCCGGTACGGAAGTTGTCTGTGCGACTGCCGCCTTAGGTGCAGATACTGGCTGTTTTGTATGAATAACGATTTTCTGTCCTACGTATACCGTATTTTGCTTCAGCTTATTCCACTGCCTGATATCGTTTACACTCACCCGGTGCTTTTCCGCAATTTTGCCAAGGTAATCTCCTTTCTTAACTGTATAGACAATTTTGGCCGGTTGTATACTTTCTTCGTAAGCGATCTTTGCCACTTCAGGCACCAGACAACTATCCAGAATAGCGGTACGGTTGGCATGCAGAGTAGCCATGACATCGGCTGGCAGACGCAGTGAATAATTCAGATAGCCGGGAATAAGCTCCTGTCTGAGACCGGGATTGAGCTTGTTGACATCGTCTCTGCAAATACCCAGATACTGACAGAGCATATCAATGTTGATCGTCTGGCTTATGCGGACCGTGTCAAACTCCATGGCATATTCGGGCAGCACTTTCTCAAAGCCGTAATCATCCAGGTGGTTCATGACATACATGATTGCCACAAACTGGGGAACATATCCCCGTGTTTCTTTGGGCAGATGGTTGTAGATCCCCCAGAAGCTTTCCTTATAGCCTGATTTGCGGATGGCTTTGCGCACATTGCCCGGACCGCAATTGTAGGAAGCGAGAGCAAGCTCCCAGTCATTGAAAATATTGTAAAGCTGCTTCAGGTATTTGCAGGCGGCTTCGGTGGCCAGATAGGGATCGAGACGCTCATCAATATAGGTATCCTGACGCAGATGATAGATTTTTCCTGTACTCGGCATAAACTGCCAGAGACCGGCTGCTCCTGCTCTGGAAATCGCTTTGGGGTTGAGGCCTGATTCTACTATGGATAAGTATTTCAGTTCATCCGGCATATCGTGCTTTTTGAGATACTCCTCAAAAATCGGGAAATAGATATTTTTCCTCTGCTCCATAATGGTGAGGTAATTTCTGTTTCTCTTTGAGAAGTAGTCAATAAAGGATCTGATCTGTGGATTGTAGGAAAGCTGAATCTTGTTTTGCAGACACTGCAAACGATCTTTGATCAGCTCATCGGAAACTTCAGTTGAATAATAGGGGATCTCTTCGATAATACCGATGATTTCTTCCGCTATTTCCACTTCTTCCTCTTCCTGCGCCCGCACAGGCATGTATCCCGCAGATAATAAAATAACTGTGATCAGGACAGTTATCCAGCCGGTTGTCTGTTTAAGCATAGTTCAGTTTTTTTTCCAGTAGAACCCTGGAGAAAGCCAATAGGTTTTGCTCTTCGAAAGGTCTGGTCAGTATTTGCAGACCGATAGGAAGCCCCTGGCTGTCTTTTCCATTGGGTATCGATATGGCAGGAATTCCGGATAGATTGGCCTGTACTGTAAATACATCGGCCAGATACATCGAAATGGGGTCTGCCGTATTCTCTCCCAGTTTAAACGCTGTAGTCGGAGTAGTTGGTATAATCAGGAAATCATATTTGGAAAGAATCTTTTCCGTTTCCTCTTTTATTAATCTTCTTACTTTCTGAGCCTTGGTATAGTAGGCATCATAAAATCCGGCGCTAAGCACAAAGGTTCCCAGCATAATTCTTCGTTTTACCTCATCGCCAAATCCTTCGGAGCGTGTTTTTTTGTACATGCTTTCCAGATCATGCGACTGAGAGCTTCTATATCCGAATTTTACGCCGTCATAGCGTGAAAGGTTGGAACTGGCTTCGGCAGTAGTGAGAATATAGTATGCCGGAAGTATATAATCCATCAGTGGAAAGTCAAATGCCTCTACTGTATGGCCGTCATTTTTAAGATCTTCAAGTATGGCCTGCGTATTTTCGCGAATCTCTTCGCTTACGCCTTCACTCTCAAGAGCAGTACGCAGATAACCTATCCGGGCTTTGCCTTCAAATCCGAGATTTTGTGAATAAGCAGGCACGGGACGGAAGGATACGGTACTGTCATAATCATCCGGACCGGCAATAATTTCGAGTACTAAAGCAGCGTCTTCGACCGATTTGCTGATGATGCCGATGCTGTCAAATGATGAAGCATAGGCGATCAGTCCGTATCGTGAAATCCGGGAATAGGTCGGCTTCAGACCTACGACTCCGCAAAATGCAGCCGGCTGACGTACGGAACCTCCGGTATCGGAACCAAGGGAAACGAGACACAGATCGGCCTGCACAGCAACGGCCGAGCCACCGGAGCTTCCTCCCGGTACACGGCTGGTATCGGCTTCATTGAGCGAGGGGCCGTAAGCCGAGTTCTCATTGGATGAGCCCATGGCAAATTCATCGCAGTTTTGTCTGCCGATAATGATCGCATCCTCATCGATCAGGCGCTGAATAGCGGTGCCGGTAAACTGGGATTCAAAACCTTCCAGTATTTTGCTGCCTGCACTCAACGGAAATCCTTTCAGACACAGGACATCCTTGATGCCGACGACCATTCCGGCAAGCCGGCCGGCAGTGCCATTGGCCAGTTTGCGGTCTACTTCATCGGCTTTCAGAAGCGCGTATTCTTCATAGACATCCAGAAACGCGTTCAGATTCGACTTTTTCCTGATTGTATCAATATACTGCTCGGTTAATGAACGGCAGGTTATTATTCCTTTAGTAAGGTCTTCTCTGACCCCGGTTAACGAATGGTAAGACTTCAATGTTCCTGTAAATTATTTCTTTTCCTCTTTGATTCCCTGTTCGATTTCATCCTTTATTTCCTTGGAGGCGTCTTTGAACTCGCGGATACCTCTGCCCAGCCCTCTTGCCAGCTCAGGGATTTTTTTTGCACCAAACAATACGATGATAATAAGGAAGATGACAATAAGCTCTTGCATGCCCAGAGATCCCAGAAACAGGAATAGTGATGTTAGTGTAAGCATAATGTTGTACGGTCAGTTTGTGAAATGGCGCTCCCGGACGGGGGCTTTTTTCGCCATTCTGATTTATTGAATCAATCAGTAAATATACGAATTAAACGACAGGCCAGCAAAAACCTTGATTTTTATAAGAAATTTTTTAGTAAAAAGGTTCCTCATAACAGGCCGGCTTTGACCAGGCCGATAACAAAGGCCTGAAAACAATCCGAAGCAGGCGGAGGTTAGTCTGGAAACAATTCAACATTTCACAAACAATAATCTAATCGGTATGACTAACTCGGACAAAGTAGTTGTAATAACGGGGGCATCCAGCGGAATCGGCAGGGCTACCGCTCTGGAATGCGCCCGTCTTGGCTATGCCGTGGTATTGGGAGCCAGGCGTGAAAACGCATTGCTCGCGCTGGAGCAGGAGTGTGTTCGTCTGGGCGGACGTGCTCTGGCTTTTCCTCTTGATGTAACCTATGAGCATGATGTATACAGAATGGCGGAAGCCGCTATTCGTCAGTTTGGCAAGATCGATGTATGGATCAACAATGCCGCAGTGTCGGTGCTGGGTCGATTTGAGGATACGCCTATGGATGATATACGCCGGGTGATCGATATCAATCTGTTTGGTTACCTGCACGGAGCAAGAGCAGTAATACCACATTTCAAGGCCCGCAATGAAGGGATTCTGATCAATATATCAGCGATTGTTGGTCGTACCGGTCAGCCGTTTGCCCTGCCATTTACGGTCAGCAAGTTTGCGATCAGGGGTTTGAGCCTTGCCTTGCAGCAGGAGCTTGCCGATAGCGCAGGTATTCATGTATGTACAGTACTACCGGGCATCGTCGATACGCCGCTGTTTCAGCATTCTGCCAACTATATGGGGCAGGAAGTACAGGCACCCGGACCCGCCAGGGACGCAGATGATGTGGCCAAAAGCATTATAAGCCTGTTTGACAATCCTCGGGAAGAGGTATCTATCGGCAGTGTCAGCCGTATGCCGCTCCTGCTGACCAGGCTGTTTGTGCCAAGAAGCTTTAACCGCCAGTACAGAAAGCTGGTTTACAAGCACCACTTTACAAAAGAACCGAGCTTCCCTACCAAAGGCAATCTGTATGACCCTATGCGGGAGTACGCCAGTATCAGTGGTGGCTGGAGACATGACAGCTCCGAAACCAGAGGTCGCCGCCTGGCTATAGCCGGAGCATTGGCAGCCGGTACCGCGATTGGCGCTGCTCTGATTGCCAGAGGCGCCCGCAGAAAGGATGAGGGTAAAAAGGGTAAGAAAGAAAAAGCGAAATAGGATTTTTCTTTATATCGAAACCCGCAAGGTTTTGATGGATAGATGTGGTATACTGGAGAGCCGACAATTGTCGGCTTTTTTATTTGCCTTCCTGTTAAAATGTTGAAATTTTACACAATTGTAAGTGGTTGACTTCGTGATGTAAGATGTGGAAAACTTTCAAAACAATTTGTTGGTCAGGGCGTATGGGTGGGATAGGATATATTTTTTATTGATAATGAAATCAATTTGCTCAAATCATTATTCGCTTTCTTTTTTTAACTTCTGGGCTTGCTTAACGACTTCGGATTTAGGAATAGGGTGTGCTTCGTTTTCCAGTTTTTCCCAGAGTTTTTCACGATCCTGGTTCAAAAAAGGATTTTTGAAAGGGGTAGGAGATGCTTGTTTTTTAGTCTTTCCCATATACAAGTATACAAAAAAATATGGTAAAAAGTTGTGTAATATATGCCCTTATCCTTCGCAGAGTTTTTTTACTAACTCCTCTGGAGTGGGTATCCGGGCATCTAGAGTGATACATTTGCCTTCGTGGTCAATAGTAACAGCAATCTTTAGCCCTCTGCATCTGCTAGTTAAACCAGTGAAAATATATACAGGAAAATCAAAAAGTGATTCATTCACCTCTCAAACAGACAAGCCCTCGATAACTTCTTCCAGCTCCTTGGTAGATCGAATACCTGCCTCATGGAGTACCGGCATACTCATATGGGAATGGTCATATGTGATTTTTAGCTGCATAGAGTCTGATTTTAAAAGAAACAAAAGCCAGGTTGCCTTGGCTCAAGTCCACTTATGGTACGATTACAGCTCTCCAAAACGAGAATGACCAACTTTCAATTCCATTGAGTGGTATGCAAATGTAAAGCCTTTATTATAAAAATTAAAAGTAAATGATAAAATTTATTTTAACTCAATAATGAGAATAACCAATGAATTTGATATGTTTGTATCATTATTAATGAATAAGTTAATTTTAATAATGCAATGACGACTGAAACGACAAATATTCCAATAAACTGGCTTACTCACCCAACAGGTGATCCATTTGCAGATATAGGTGGTCTTGTAATTGAATACTTGCAAAGTAAAAAGCCCGATAAATCCATTATGGAGCTTATTGAAGAAGTAACCAATATCTATGTAAATAAGTGGGACAATAATCTGCACAGCTTCTTTCTTAACTCTACGATAACACACAACTCCAATAAAGGACAAAAAGGTATTGATAAGACGCTTGCGTTCTATAAAGGACTATGGGAAGAAAAGGGAGGAGAAATAGGGTATTGCCGGATCACCGGGCAACAGGGCAAAGTCTATCCGGGAGCCAGGGACAATCATATCATGTCAGGTTCTGCTACATTGATTAATTTTCATCATGGTTTTGAAAGCGGTATCATGCTCTCAAAAGAAGCGCTGATTCGGATATTTTTTGTACCACTTGGTGTAGAGCAAATGGGAGACAAGGTGGCAGTATTGATGAGCAATAATGAGGACGTAACCCGTTTTTTTGTTCAAAAAAATGTAGATGATAATTTCCGAGATTTGGGTAGTGGTATTTCTAAATCGATTCTGCGTTCTGATTTTTCTAATCCTACTAATGCATTATTTGATTATGCCAATCAGTGTATTGAAAATGTACAAACAGCTACACTAAATCAAGAGACAGGTAAAAGTGACACGAAAGGGGTAACATTAAACCTGTTTCATTTCACCAACTTTGGTGCAAGTCCTACTATTAATCTGTATACATTGCCTGCCAGGACCTTTCTTTTTTATACCTACTGTATGGTGTACTATAGAAAAGAGTGGCAAAATTTTCTGTTTCGTCAGTATAGCAGCTCAAAGTTTAAAAATGCCTTTTTTGATGAGGTTTCAGGGCAATGGGAAAATGATAAAGAAAAAGTTGAATACACTTCTTATAAAACATGGAGAAATCCTGTGTTAGAAGCATTGTTGAATGGTGACTCAAACCGGATACGCAAAGCCTTTCTGGTACACAGTAAAGAACACATATTTAACTTTAAGATAGTTGAATTATATCAAATAAATATTCGGAATATGGATAAACGAACTTTGGGTAAAATAAAGGCATTGGCTGATTTTATAGTTGATGACCGTAGCGATGATGAAATTAAAAAAGCGATGACTCGTCTAAACGGAGCGAAGAACACAAATGAGTTACGCTTTTTCCTGCTGAAGCTGGTCGATGACAATTACAAAAAAGGGAATAAGGAACCCCTTTTTTCTATAGAGGAATACACGGAATACCTGTTCCCGGATGGTACGTATTGGAAAGAAATACGTGACCTGCTTTTGATCGCTATTTATCAGAAACTTCATGAAATGAATAAGCAGGTAGAAGTGGAATTGGAAGATATTGAAAATGATAATTAACCTTTAAACTAGTTTTAAAATGAATTTAAAAACACAAGGATTCGTCTTGTTGGATGTGGATGTTGTTGCGCTAAATAATGCTGGCAAGAATACGTCCAGCAACTTCGATAATGCCGTTGCAACAAAAAAAATAAAAAAAAATAGTCTTTACTATACGTATGTTTCCGGACAAGCTTGGCGGTACTGGTGGCGTGAAGCGTTAAAACTAAATCATGGCTGGGATTTGTCTCCAGTAACCCGTGAGAGTAAAATAGCTTTTACAGATGCCGAACCTGTTACTTATGCGGATGATGATGTATTTGGATATATGAAAGCGGCTAAAGATGTAGTTCGGGATGATGAAGGAAATCCGGTATTGGATAGCAAAGGGAAAGAGAAAAAAGAAGATGTTACCGTTACACGAGTCTCGCCTCTTAAAAACTCAGCGATCGTATCTGTTGCCTCTGTTAATACTGTTGAAAACTGGTCGAGTATGGCGAGGCAGGAAGGTGACAGTGTTCCATATAGTAGAGAAGAGTATTCTGCCATTATGAAAGGCATGTTCTCATTAGACCTTTTTCAGGTAGGTACATTTGCTTCGTATAACAAAACCGGTTTTAAAAACCTTACTGATAAGTTAAAGGAGGAAGCATTGAAAAGCGGAGCTTCTCTGATTGACGATCCATTTGTAAAAGGCAAAAACGGTGAGCCTCAGAAGCTCGTTCGGCTTTCCAAAGACATTCGAATTAAGAGGATAACAGATACTATTTTAGCTTTAAAGACCATTTCTGGGGGGGCTATGCAAACCAATAATATGGCTGATGTTACCCCGAAATTTATTGTACTGGCTTCTACGGTCTCTGGCAATCATCCTTTTTCTCATATTGTAAAAAGTGACGGGATAAGAAATGAAAAAGCACTTCTCAATCTGACCGGACTTAAAGAAGTATTAACGGATTACAAAGATCAGTTTATCGGGGAGGTATTTATTGGCAAGCGAAGCGGCTTTATGGATGAATATAATGAAGAGCTAAAAGCCTTGGAAAGTGAATTTCCCAATGTAAAAGTTTTGAGTGTCAATCAGGCAATAGATAAATATTGCGAACAAGTGAAATCTCAGGTACAATAATCTATGGAGGTATATAAGATTGACATTACGAGCTGGACAGCCAGTTTTCGATATCCGAATCTTATCAGCGGTATGCAACCAACGCTGGAAGTGCCTCCGATAAGTACCGTTTTGGGCTTAATCAATGCAGCTGCCGGGTTTTATCTGCAACATAAAAGGCTACAGTTGGGATATTACTTCGAATATGAATTGGAAGGAGAAGATTTGGAAACAATATATCAGATTAGTAGTAAAGAAGGCCGACCGACTAACAATGCAAAATCTAATGTTATTACCCGTAAATTTTTATTCAATAATTTTTTGCGGATATATACACCCGATGAACAAATAGTACAATATTTGTCTCAGCCTTACTTTCCTTTGCTACTTGGTAGAATGAACGATTTGGCTACAGTGACTGGTATATCAGGAAAAGAGTTGCTTGAAAGAGTGGAAGCCGCTACAGAGATCCGGGGACAGGTAGTTCCTTTTCTGAAATATCATCTGCCCGGACAAATACAGGCTTTGCCGAAATATTTTACTGATGATTTTCCACGGAAAAATATAGGTACGGAACCTTTCTCTGTCATTAGCCACAAAAGCAAAACATATGGAACGAATGTGATTGCGTACAGAGATACATTACCTAATGGAAAGCCGGTTGATATTTTTATGCATGAACTTAATTTATAGAACATGACAATGTTGCTGGCAAAGTCTAAGGATGAGAAGAATAATATAGAAGCAAGAACGCTAAAACAGCATATTGATGATTGTTTGCTGATACTTCGATATCTTCGATATTGTTTTCCTAAAGCAGCGGAGGTGTCGGGTATGGGCGACCGATTTTGGGGGGTATTGCGGTACTGCGTTATTTTTCACGATTTGGGAAAGGCACACCGGGAATTTCAGCAATTGCTAAAACGACTGCCTGATCAGTGGAAATTGCAGCGACACGAATTGTTCTCATTACCTTTTGTAGACGCGTTGGATATGGATGCAGAGCGCAAAGCAATCATGCGCTTGGTGATAGCAGGGCATCATAAGGATTTTTCTACTTTGAGAACATATCTTCAATACTATGATGCGGGTGAATCGTTTGGAATGCTAGAAGGAATAGACGAAGAGTCCAAAAGCTTTGAACAGCAGTTCGAAGAAAAGGTTGATGTTGCGCTCATTAAGGAATTGTTAAGAGAGTATGATATTACGATTCGTACGGTATCATCAGAGACAGGCGTCTATTCCTTGGTGCATGGGTATAATAAAATGCCCGTGTATCCTTCCGAAAATAGATATTACACACTCATGATGTTATTCGGCGGCCTAAAATGGTGTGACCATCTTGGGTCGGCTCTGGTTGAAAATGTTCCCGTACTTGAAGCAGAAGACTTTCAGTTCTTAACCCAACAGCAATCGGAACTTCGCGAACAGGGGTTGGATTTTTACACACACCAGCAGCAGTGTGCTATTACAGAGGGGAATCTGATATTGACTGCCCCTACAGGTTCCGGAAAAACAGAGAGTGCTATGCTCTGGTTGCAAAAACAGCTTAAAATTACCGGACAAGGGAGAGTCTTTTATATTCTTCCGTTTACAGCTTCTATTAATGCCATGTATGAGCGTCTGAATAAGGCAATAGGTCCGGAAAAAGAAAAGGTAGGCATGCTACACGGGAAGCTCAATGACTATCTGAATAATTATTTTGACGATTTGCAGTACGATGTAACGACTAAAAAAGAGAGTATCAAAAATATCAGAGAGCGATACCGGAGTATTTTGCCTCCTGTAAAAGTTACTACTCCTTTTCAATTATTGAAACATTTATTTGGTATCAAAGGATATGAACAGGGCTTTTTTGAAATGGCTGGGTCGTATCTCATTTTCGATGAAATACATGCCTATAGTCCGGATGTTTTTGCTCAGATAAAAGTATTGCTGGAGTTGGCTGTTAAGCACCTGCATGCTAAGGTGATGATTATGACGGCTACCATGCCGCGCTTTTTGCAAAAAGAGTTGGAGAACAGTATTGGTGTGTTTTGTATGGTAAAAGCAGACGCCGCTTTGTATAAAAGTTTTAGGCGTCATAAAGTAGTCCTACAGGAAGGATTATTAAGTAATTATTTGGATAAGATAAAAGAACAGCTTAAAGCCGGGAAAAAGATACTGGTAGTGTGCAATACCGTAAAGTCGTCGCAGTATGCGTATAAAGAATTAAAACGGGTTGCTCAGAAGAGTGTATTGTTGCATGGCTCCTTTACTGGGCATGACAGAAGTTTGAAAGAAAAGGATTTGCTGGAGGAAGATATACAACTTCTCGTAGGTACCCAAGCCATTGAAGTAAGCCTTGATATTGACTATGATATGATTTATTCAGAACCGGCACCTATCGATGCGTTGATACAGCGATTTGGCCGGGTAAACAGGAAACGGTTAAATGGAATTTGTGATTGTGTTGTTTTTATTGAGAGCAATGAGGAAGACCAGTATATATACAATTCTTTGACGGTCGAGAAGACTATAAAAGCGTTAGAGACCATAGTGGTCGAGAGTCAGGGTATTATTGACGAATCGCTTTTGCAAAAAGCAATCGATGAAGTATATGATAGCTGGGTAGAAGAAGACAGGAAAGAGTTTGAAGAAAGATATCGTTATCTGAAGGAAGCGTTGGCAATGCTTGCTCCCATGTTTGCAAATAAGCATACGGAAGAAGATTTTTATAAACAGTTTGATGGTATTAAAATTCTTCCGCAATCGCAAAGACAAGACTTTGTTCATCATTTGCAGGCTTTTGATTTCATCAATGCGGAAAGCCGGAAGGTTCAGATTCGTAAAGGGAGGTTTATTAGCTGGTTGCAGAGTCAGTACATAAAGAAAGACACCTTTGCTTTTGAGAAAGGGAAAAAGGTTAATACAGTTCCTTATTACATTACCAACAAAGTGTATACCTCGGAGCTGGGCTTATTGTCGGATGAGGAAGATCCTTGGGAAAGTGATAATATCTTTTAATCCATGCATATCAACGCCACCCTCATAAACCTCTATCATGTCTGCCACCGGGAACTCTGGCTCCATGCCAATGGTATCCGTATGGAACATACTTCCGATATCGTTTATGAAGGAAAACTGATTGGTGAAAATTCCTATCCTCAGCGTTCTGAGAAATACACCGAACTGGAAATTGATGGAGTGAAGATTGATTTTTTTGATGCCCGCGAAAAGGTAATTCATGAAGTAAAAAAATCGGATAAGGTCGAAAATGCCCATGTCGCTCAGGTGAAATACTATATCTATATTCTGAAACGCAACGGAATAGAGGGTGTAACCGGTATTATTGAATATCCAAAGACGAGACACCGGCAATTTGTTGAATTGACCGAAGATGATATCACCGAAATTCAACGCTGGGAGACAGAGATCTGGCAGATTATTGAGAGTGATCAATGTCCAGTATTGGTAAAAAAGACAATTTGTAAATCATGCAGCTATTTTGACTTTTGCTGGAGCGGTGAGGAGGGTTAATTGTCAGCACCGGGATTTGCAGATTTTTTAGGATTATGTTTCGGGCTATGAGATACTTTCAAAGCGAAGATATTACACATAAAATAATCGATTACCAGAATTAGTGATGCCCCGGAGCTGACATTTACTCTGTTCCGACATTAATTTACCTTATGCGCAAAACTTTTTATTTATTCAACCCCGGCCGGCTGAGCCGTAAAGACAATACCCTCAAATTTGTGGCAACGGATGAGGATGGCAATGAGCAGCCGCCCAAGTATATACCTGTGGAAGGGGTGAGTGATCTGTATGTGTTCGGGGCGCTGGATGCTAACTCAAGTTTGTATAATTTCCTGGCTAAAAACGGGATCACCGTACATTTTTTTGATTACTATGAGCATTACACAGGCTCGTTTATGCCCAAAGACTACCTGCTGGCGGGCAAGATGCAGGTAGAGCAGACATTGGCGTACTACGACAAAAAACGAAGACAGGATATAGCCTGCCGTCTGATTGACGGAGCCAGCGCCAATATGCTTCGAAATCTACGGTACTATGCCAATCGGGAAAAAGACCTTGATCGGGAAATTGAGCGTATCGAAATGTACCGGGCTTCTATAGGGGAAAGTATCCGGATTGATGAACTCATGGGTATAGAGGGCAATATCAGGCAAACGTATTATGACGCGTTCGACATTATTCTGTCGGATCTTGCCATGGGTGGAAGAACAAAACAGCCGCCGCTCAATGAGGTCAACGCGCTCATCTCTTTTGGAAACATGATGTGCTATACACTTTGCCTGGATATGATCTATCATACCCAGCTAAATCCCACGATCAGCTTTTTGCATGAACCGGGTACAAGGCGATATTCCCTGGCGCTGGATCTGGCTGAGGTCTTCAAGCCACTGCTGGTAGACAGGGTGATCTTTAGGGTAATCAATAAAAAGGAAGTGCAATCGTCCGACTTTGATGTGCATACGAATGGCTGTACGCTTAAAGAGAAGGGAAAGAAAGCTTTTATCAGGGCGTTTGAAGAACGTTTGGGAGAGACCATTCAGCACCGTACGATGAAAAAGAAGGTAAGCTATAAGCATTTGGTGAAACTGGAGTGCTATAAGCTGGTGAAGCATATTTTAAAGATGGAAGAATACAAACCGTTTAAAATCTGGTGGTAGATTAAAAAAGGGATGAGGGATGAGGGGTGAATGTTGAGGGGTGAAGATTGAGAAATGAAGGGGGTGAGGAAAGATGAATTGATATAAAACAGTTATGAACACTATCGAAAAAATTGAGGCTTTCAAACAAAGGACAAAGCGTTTTGCGCTTGATATTGTCATGTTATTTCAAAAACTGCCTCAAACAGATGAAGCTAGAGTGATGGGCAGACAGCTTTTGCGAAGCGCGACTTCTGTCGCGGCAAACTACCGGGCAGCTTGCCGGGCCAGATCAGAGGCTGAGTTTTTTAGTAAAATTTCGATCGTCGTAGAAGAAGCGGATGAATCGCTATTTTGGTTAGAATTACTACTAGAATCAAAAAGTATGGAGGTCGTAAAAATAAATCCCCTATTACAAGAAGCGGAAGAACTGGTGAAAATAACAAATACAATAAGGCACAAACGAAAGAAATTATGAATTTTTTCAATCCTCAACTCTCAATCCTCAACCCTCAACCCTCAATCCTGACATATGTATATAATTCTTGTTTATGATGTAGGAGAGCGCCGTGTGGCTAAAATGCTGAAGCTGTGCCGCAGGTATCTCAATTGGATACAGAACTCCGTTTTTGAAGGAGAGATTACCGAAGTGAAGCTTAAAGAACTCAAGGCTGAGGCCTCGAAGGTTATGGACAAATCGGAAGATTCGATAATTATTTTTCAAAGCAGAGAAGAAAAGTGGCTCAAGAAGGAAGTGATTGGCAAAGAGAAGAATGAGCTGGATAACTTTTTGTAAAAGTCGTCGATCGACCGAAAATAAGGAAGCAGAGCAACGCTAATTGAATGGAAAACGCTTAACTGTTTGATTTATAGCAGTCGTCGATTCCCGGGTAAAATCATATGATTGTCGATCGACGACAAAAGCATAATAAAAAGCAAGGTTTTGTAGTTGAAATATCCCCGAATTTGCTGATATTTATATGCGCCAACGAAACGGCTCTTAATCGTACCATACTGGGATTGAAATAAATAAGCTGACAAACGAACTTCAACTCTATTATTCTCTTAATCGTACCATACTGGGATTGAAATCTATTATGATATAGTAGTAATAGTGGTTGTTTCTCTCTTAATCGTACCATACTGGGATTGAAATATGAATCAGAGGAGTTTGTTGAATTTAACTAATTTTTCTCTTAATCGTACCATACTGGGATTGAAATGCGGGTGAAGCAAGATCCATAGCTATGACCAACTCTCTTAATCGTACCATACTGGGATTGAAATATTAGAATTTCTTGCATTTCACCCCCATTTTTCACTCTTAATCGTACCATACTGGGATTGAAATATTTCAGGTAGCGCTTAGGTAAATGTATCTCAGCCCCTCTTAATCGTACCATACTGGGATTGAAATTAATAATTCGTATGCGGATATGCACCATTCCCGTACTCTTAATCGTACCATACTGGGATTGAAATATTTTATTTATGTGCAACTGTAATTGCAGTATAAACTCTTAATCGTACCATACTGGGATTGAAATATATTTTTTTTCTCATAAAAGTTTGCGTTAAATATCTCTTAATCGTACCATACTGGGATTGAAATAAAAAGAGGAAAGCACCCTGTCTCTATACCACGAACTCTTAATCGTACCATACTGGGATTGAAATTTTGTTTTGAAGAATTTCAATACGGTTGTGACAACTCTTAATCGTACCATACTGGGATTGAAATATTTCTTTCGGTAGTTCTTGTAAATCTGTAATTTCTCTTAATCGTACCATACTGGGATTGAAATATGCCTCTCTTCAGGGCATCTTTTATGAGCGACTTCTCTTAATCGTACCATACTGGGATTGAAATATTCTGACATCATCCCTTTGCGGGAACACTTTCGATTCTCTTAATCGTACCATACTGGGATTGAAATTTTTAACGGCATGCTCCAACAATAGAACTTCCGTACTCTTAATCGTACCATACTGGGATTGAAATATGATGAAATTCCTGAAATCGATTACTTCGATAACTCTTAATCGTACCATACTGGGATTGAAATTAATTTTCTTTCATTCCATGCCCGTTAGGGCTGGTCTCTTAATCGTACCATACTGGGATTGAAATTTACATCAAGCGTGGCCTTCATAACCAGATTTTGAACTCTTAATCGTACCATACTGGGATTGAAATAATACTTCACGTCTGAGGTGTACAACGGCCGGGCCTCTTAATCGTACCATACTGGGATTGAAATAAAACTCATTTGCCAGAAAACTAAAGGAATTACACTCTTAATCGTACCATACTGGGATTGAAATACTGTAGTCGGATGCGTGTCCGGCCTGACGAGCTGCTCTTAATCGTACCATACTGGGATTGAAATGAGATGGGGAATGTTGGAGCATGGCGATTTGGGACTCTTAATCGTACCATACTGGGATTGAAATTTTACAATGCATTAAGGCTCATGTGACCCTCCTTCTCTTAATCGTACCATACTGGGATTGAAATGAAATAACAAGATCAAACACCGTAACTGGCTATGACTCTTAATCGTACCATACTGGGATTGAAATAAAATATGATACTTTTTAAAGGCGACAGGGTTGCCTCTTAATCGTACCATACTGGGATTGAAATATCCCGGAAGTGCTTATAGTATCACCTTCGTACGCACTCTTAATCGTACCATACTGGGATTGAAATTAGTTCATAGTTGTTTCGTTGGGGCTGGTGCGATTACTCTTAATCGTACCATACTGGGATTGAAATTTTACAATGCATTAAGGCTCATGTGACCCTCCTTTACTCTTAATCGTACCATACTGGGATTGAAATATGTCTGATGAACCGGATAGTTTCTCGCCTACAGCTCTTAATCGTACCATACTGGGATTGAAATTTCCATGCCCGTTAGGGCTGGTTCGATTAATAATATACTCTTAATCGTACCATACTGGGATTGAAATATGCAATCGAATTTCCGGAAAGCTCTGTTGACAAAACTCTTAATCGTACCATACTGGGATTGAAATATGTTGGAAGTGCTCTTTAACTCAGGAGTACTGATACTCTTAATCGTACCATACTGGGATTGAAATATATTTAATCTTTCCATACTAGTGTTATTTTTTTGGTTTCTCTTAATCGTACCATACTGGGATTGAAATTGAATTGTTCATATTTATTAAGGAAGTCGGGAGTACTCTTAATCGTACCATACTGGGATTGAAATAATATTTGCTTGTATATAGGCTTTAATCTTGAAAATTCTCTTAATCGTACCATACTGGGATTGAAATGGGGTTGACGTCTGATATAAGAGATTCTATAAAACTCTTAATCGTACCATACTGGGATTGAAATATGGTCTAGGTCCATCATGACAATTTACAACTTTTCTCTTAATCGTACCATACTGGGATTGAAATTATTCTCAGCAGACGATCAGCTTGTTGAGCTATCTCTCTTAATCGTACCATACTGGGATTGAAATGAAAAAATGCCATTGGGGCACGTTGACATTAAATCTCTTAATCGTACCATACTGGGATTGAAATAGCTTTAATTGCGCTGCATTCTCAACGAATCGCTTACTCTTAATCGTACCATACTGGGATTGAAATTTGAACAAATAAAGCTCTTTGCTTTCCTCAATCACACTCTTAATCGTACCATACTGGGATTGAAATATTCAATCTCGCCCTTCTTTATCCTCTCAATTGCTCTCTTAATCGTACCATACTGGGATTGAAATGTGTTTGATAATTGATCCATATGACTAGTGATTTACTCTTAATCGTACCATACTGGGATTGAAATACAACATCCTTGGGGTTATTTGATTTTAAAATAACCTCTTAATCGTACCATACTGGGATTGAAATTTCGAAGAACAACAGGGACAAAAAACGTATTCCTCTCTTAATCGTACCATACTGGGATTGAAATGGAAATATGTCTCCCTCATATATCCTGTCTTTTATCTCTTAATCGTACCATACTGGGATTGAAATTTTCTTTTGGTCCAATTTCCCCATTCGTTCTGTTGCTCTTAATCGTACCATACTGGGATTGAAATATCCTAACCGAAGAGGAAAAAATATCGGCTGTTGTCTCTTAATCGTACCATACTGGGATTGAAATAATATTCGGAAGATAGGTCTTTATCCAGGTGAATGAACTCTTAATCGTACCATACTGGGATTGAAATTCCACCCAGAAAGCGCCGGTATCGATTAGCTTGTCTATCTCTTAATCGTACCATACTGGGATTGAAATGCTATAATCTGGCTATAATTACCCCCTCTCTACGCCCTCTTAATCGTACCATACTGGGATTGAAATGGCTTTGAAAAACGAGGAGCATCTTGCTTTCGAGATCTCTTAATCGTACCATACTGGGATTGAAATCTATGTTTAACCTTTTAAAATTCAAAAAAATGAAAACCTCTTAATCGTACCATACTGGGATTGAAATAATACAAAAGGAAGAACAGGAGAAAGCCGCACGTCCTCTTAATCGTACCATACTGGGATTGAAATAAAACTGGAAAGGGAACAACAGTTACTAAAAGAACTCTTAATCGTACCATACTGGGATTGAAATGAAATTCATTCCTGGTGAATTTGACGAGGGTGTATCTCTTAATCGTACCATACTGGGATTGAAATTCCTCTTGTTGTTTTATAACCCTATAAACCTCTAATACTCTTAATCGTACCATACTGGGATTGAAATCACTAGGCAACTCCGTAACCGGTCAGAATCCATTTGCTCTTAATCGTACCATACTGGGATTGAAATAATGGATGTTTAAATAGTACATATTGTTCTGCCCCACTCTCTTAATCGTACCATACTGGGATTGAAATTGTTTTACAGCACATCGGTTCCGGTAGATTGCGGACTCTTAATCGTACCATACTGGGATTGAAATAAATGGTATTATGATTATCGTAGGTGGGAGATAGCTCTTAATCGTACCATACTGGGATTGAAATAGAAATATATTCCCTTTCCGGCGCAATCGGAATCAGCTCTTAATCGTACCATACTGGGATTGAAATCAGGGTGATATTCGCAACAAGGAATTAACAATATCTCTTAATCGTACCATACTGGGATTGAAATGTTTTGTCCACGTGACCAGTCTATGCAGCTGGTTGCTCTTAATCGTACCATACTGGGATTGAAATGATATTAATCTCCTAATATTCTCCTGTATTATTTGTCTCTTAATCGTACCATACTGGGATTGAAATTGTACAATTGCTGATGATTTTAAGCTTATTAAGCAAACTCTTAATCGTACCATACTGGGATTGAAATTTGAGAATGCAGCGTTTGCGCTCGGACACAACGGTCTCTTAATCGTACCATACTGGGATTGAAATAAAATTGCAGAAGGCAAAGCCGTTCTGACTTGAGAACTCTTAATCGTACCATACTGGGATTGAAATGACCCGGAATCAGGAAAGGTATATGTTCGGATATCCCTCTTAATCGTACCATACTGGGATTGAAATAATAAAATGCGTACTTTGGGCATGCAAACAGCTCTGCTCTTAATCGTACCATACTGGGATTGAAATACCCCTTCCATATTAGAAGCATACCATCCTTTCCAGTCTCTTAATCGTACCATACTGGGATTGAAATAAATCTGACAGGAAAAGGTCTTAAAATAAACGATCCTCTTAATCGTACCATACTGGGATTGAAATATCTATCGAGGATCAGGAATGTGGAGTTTCCCTATCTCTTAATCGTACCATACTGGGATTGAAATGCGCAGAAAGTCTGCTGCTCTCTGGGGTTGTGAACTCTTAATCGTACCATACTGGGATTGAAATAAACTCCTACAGGACAAGATCCTGCAGAAATTGACTCTTAATCGTACCATACTGGGATTGAAATAGTTCCGGACGAACTTTAGATTTTCCAGATATTTTCTCTTAATCGTACCATACTGGGATTGAAATATAAATCCTAAGATATTTTCTCGATAGTAGTTAATCTCTTAATCGTACCATACTGGGATTGAAATAGATATCTGTTCGCTACATTTGAAATTATATTGGTCTCTTAATCGTACCATACTGGGATTGAAATCATGTCGCGCGGTGATATAGATGGGGCTGTTGGTAACTCTTAATCGTACCATACTGGGATTGAAATACTACCCTTCCCGCAGCGGGAGACACCACCGGAGCTCTTAATCGTACCATACTGGGATTGAAATCAAAATGGCCTTTGAGGAACTGGAGGCGTTTTACGACTCTTAATCGTACCATACTGGGATTGAAATTTTTATTTTGATATATGATAATTTTTTGTCGATATTCTCTTAATCGTACCATACTGGGATTGAAATGGGAAACAAAATTATTAGTGCGATAGAATTCGCATCTCTTAATCGTACCATACTGGGATTGAAATTGTATGGAATAAGGCAGACGCTTTGCTATTCCTGGCTCTTAATCGTACCATACTGGGATTGAAATATACTTCTAAAGAATCTAAAGGACCGCCGGCAGTCTCTTAATCGTACCATACTGGGATTGAAATGCTATAACAAGAATATTACTATTATGTGCTTTGTCTCTCTTAATCGTACCATACTGGGATTGAAATAAGTCAAATTCTTTGTTGCCAGAGGTGGCGTTTTCTCTCTTAATCGTACCATACTGGGATTGAAATAATCCTTCAGGGTAGTATTCCTCCCCGGAGATTTCCTCTTAATCGTACCATACTGGGATTGAAATTGTTTTCCGGAATTAATATAATTTGGATTGTATACACTCTTAATCGTACCATACTGGGATTGAAATTCCAAAATCCAGTCTTCCATCTGGTTCAGCATTAACCTCTTAATCGTACCATACTGGGATTGAAATAGCTTAAGTTCTGTTTCAGAATAGATGTTTTCAAGCCTCTTAATCGTACCATACTGGGATTGAAATGAACTTCTCTTTATGGCAGAAAACTATGCTCAGGACTCTTAATCGTACCATACTGGGATTGAAATAATAGAGTATGCAGGTAATGGATATATCTGTTTTTTCTCTTAATCGTACCATACTGGGATTGAAATATTGCACGAAGCTGATTAAATGTATCCGAATTAAACTCTTAATCGTACCATACTGGGATTGAAATGTTGTTCTAAGAATAGAAAACATCCAAAGGCTAATCTCTTAATCGTACCATACTGGGATTGAAATAAAGGGTACAACAATCAGTTTTAGCGGGGATACTATCTCTTAATCGTACCATACTGGGATTGAAATGAGCCTCTTTATAAGCTTTTTGTTGATTATCATAACTCTTAATCGTACCATACTGGGATTGAAATGGATGTAGTATAGAAGATATACAGGAGAAGCTGAAACTCTTAATCGTACCATACTGGGATTGAAATATATACATAAAGCGATCATGGACAACGAAAAGGAGTCTCTTAATCGTACCATACTGGGATTGAAATATGGTTTCCTGATACTGGTATTGCTATACGGCCATACTCTTAATCGTACCATACTGGGATTGAAATAAATCTTGGATGGCGCAAAAATACGGCTGCCTACTCTCTTAATCGTACCATACTGGGATTGAAATGCAAAACAACTTCTCTACACACTAGAATGTAACAACTCTTAATCGTACCATACTGGGATTGAAATATGGAGAGGACTTTGCCGATCGGATTGGGGTAGAGACTCTTAATCGTACCATACTGGGATTGAAATTTATGAGTATCCTTGTTCTATTCAGTCCGATTGTCTCTTAATCGTACCATACTGGGATTGAAATGTTGCTCAACATCGTTTTTGATTCCTCCTATGAGGACTCTTAATCGTACCATACTGGGATTGAAATTTAATAAGCAGTTCGAATGCTTCTTTTAGTTTCACTCTTAATCGTACCATACTGGGATTGAAATTTGCAGCTACAATCTATTTTCTGACACTCATACGCTCTTAATCGTACCATACTGGGATTGAAATAAACATATAGCATAGTCTTTACTTATGTCGACACAACTCTTAATCGTACCATACTGGGATTGAAATTTAAACTCTAATGATAGATTACTTCCAACTACATTCCTCTTAATCGTACCATACTGGGATTGAAATGCAAGATGACGCAAAACAGAAAAGGGCACAAAAAAGACTCTTAATCGTACCATACTGGGATTGAAATAGCTTTCTGATCAAACGGGTCCGACTGTTACAAAGCTCTTAATCGTACCATACTGGGATTGAAATCAAAGTCTGCGATTGAATACCCGGCGTAATGCCCGCTCTTAATCGTACCATACTGGGATTGAAATTCAGTTGATTCAATGTGATTTCCCTGACTTTGAACTCTTAATCGTACCATACTGGGATTGAAATCGTGCTTGTTCGGCATAAGATGCTGAAAACTTAAGCTCTTAATCGTACCATACTGGGATTGAAATCTAATTTCAAATGGTTTTAACGCCCATTCCCAATTCTCTTAATCGTACCATACTGGGATTGAAATACGCCTGGGCCGTAGAATGTTCCACCTTGAATTTTCTCTTAATCGTACCATACTGGGATTGAAATGAATTTACCGAGCTTTCCTTTGCAGATCAGGCAGACTCTTAATCGTACCATACTGGGATTGAAATAGGTTCGGACAAATCTACCAATCGATACAGACCCACTCTTAATCGTACCATACTGGGATTGAAATCCAATACCCGGGAACTCCTCCGCTAGTTTTTTATGCTCTTAATCGTACCATACTGGAATTTACTCCGGGGGCTTCATTCGGCTGATCCTGGGTATGGTAATTTGAAGTTCGTTTTTTTGTGCGTGGGTGCTTAATTCTTCTTTTGTCAGCTGGTCCGGAATTGCAAGGTGGTATGCCGCACACTGCGATTGTTGCATATTCCGATGAGATCGGATAAAGAGTGGATATTAGATTGCCCGAAAAGCGTCTGTGTGCCGGAACCAGGAATATTCTTGGCGGCAACAAGGCTGTATTTTTAGCGGTTGGATGAAAAATAAATCAGAATTTCCGTTTTCAGGACTTTCTGGAACGTTTTGACGGTGTTTCACTGGTAAAACCTTCGGCGAAAAACTCTTCAAGTGTCATGTTATGAAAGTTCAGAATCTTGATCAATGTCATAAAATTCATATTGCTTCCGTTTTCGTAGTTCCAGTAAAGACTTCTGCTCATATCGATATCATAAGCAAATTTTTCATGGCTGGTATATCCGGCCTTAAACCTCAGGCTTTTTATTCTTGCTCCCAGCTGAGCGAGTATTTGTTCTTCGGTATACATGTTTGTAAATAAAAACAAAGTTGCCCTTATTGAAAACCCTATATTTAGAGTGTATTATATTGATGTTTTGTTAAAAAGGTTTTCAGTTGCTTTGTCGAAGGGCAATATTCTAATCTCTAATACGTAATGGAAACAGCCTAAAAGTAGAATCCGGATATTGAAAATGCCTTTGTGGTCATTTTGTCGTGAGGTGCAGGGCCAATTGTCTAGTTTAATCCTCTGAAAAACTCTTCCGGACTTATGCCAAGATATGTGCATATACGCTGGAAGGTAGAAATTGTCATGTTGATCTTGCCGGATATCAGTCGATGGGGATTGATGGAAGTGTCATTGTAGAAAACTTCGTGAGTAATACATTTTTCTGTCATCAGATCCTGCATTCTCCGCCCGATTTTTTCCAGGAGTATAGAGTCTCTGTAGCGCTTTCCCGGTTGTTTGTTTGGCTTTTCTTGCTCCATGACAAGCGCAAGGTCAAATAAATTCGTTTATTTTTTAAAGTCATATATGTATTTGCCGAAGATTTGACGTATTATTGTAAATGATTACTTTTTTAAGTATATTTATGAACGTATATTTTGAGTAACTTTTTTGTCAATATTTAACAAGCTATAGTATATTTTCCTGTTATTTATCAGCAATTAAGTTGAATAGTTTCTGTTTTATTTTTAAAATATATATTGATTTTTAACAAGAATTTTTACACTTTTTGAGATATACCTGTATAGACTTACATGAATGCTGATTGTTTTTCTGTGTATACGGGTATATGCAAAAGAATATATTAACAGGCTAAATCTAACAGAACCGTGAAAAGATATAACCGAATACTAATCGTAGATGATAATGAAGTTGATATCTGGGTAGCTTCCAAGATTATAGAGTATACTATTCCATATAATGAGCTCGTTGTTGCACGTTCCGGCCCGGAGGCGCTGCGTTATTTTGCTGAATCTGCCAATATACCGGACTTGGTTTTTGTGGATTTGTACATGCCCCTGATGAATGGTTTTCACCTGATTAAAACGATGATAGAAAGTCACCCGGAGTTTTCAGCACAGCGGACCCGTATCATTCCTTTGTCTGTATCGGAAAATATTCGGGATGTTGACGCTGTAAAGCGTCTTGGTATTACAGATTTTATTCTTAAGCCACTGGATCAGCACAAACTGCGTTTTTTGTTGTCCGGTAGTACATATCCGGACAGATCGCCATGCGGTCAGGCCTGATGAATCCTGTTAGATTCTCTTTTCTTCTTTTTTTTCAAGCAGCTGCTTATAAAGGGTGCGAGACAGGCTGTTTAGCGAATCACTAAACTTGTTTACAGGGATCTGATCCAGATTTTCCATAAACATGTCAAACTGATTAAGCATCTCTTCGCGGTTTTCTTCTTTAAATCCCATCATACTTATGATGAGTCCGCCGAGATCAGTGTAAAAATCTTCGGTAACGGCACCGGCATGTCTCAAACCCCTGATGAGCTTAAAGTTTTTCATTTCGGCTTTGATCAGCCTAAGGATAAGCTGTTCCTGTTCCATGTCATTTCCCGGAGTCATGTTTGAAAATTGTTAAACTGGGCAGATTTGAAATATTGCATGCAAATTAATGACTTATGTTGATTCGACAAATATATAATTTTGAATGGTAACAGCTTGGCTCGTTTTGACTGCTGCTAACTTACGTAAAAAGTAGCGAAAACTGTGAGCTCCGGTTCCTGAACATCCGGAGAACACGGAAACTTATAGCAGCACTTCGAGCTGGCGATACTGTCCGATCGGTTTGAGAGAGGCAATGGTGGTAATGTTGTTTTCGGCAAGACTGAAGCTTTGGAGGTACCATGTTCTGTTACGAACTCTTGCATAACGGTTGTCAATACAAGCATCCCCCACCGGCATCAGCAAGCCTGTGCCTTCTCCTTTCAGGGTGGCTTCCAGACTGGTCCAGTAATAGAGAAATGCCCTGCTTCTGTCTGGCTGTCTCATGATTTCCTTATATATGATTTTGGGAATCAGCCTTTCATAATCACTAACCTGTATCGTGTTGGTTTCTTCCGTATCAACACCGACTTCAGCCTCATCCGAAATAGCGCAGGTGACAGTGCTGCGCGAATGAGCAATGCTGAATCGAATATTGCACCCAGGGAAGAAAGGTTTACCATAAGAGCTGTATTGAATATCGGCCAGCTTTAGATTACAGCACAATCTGTGTATGCCTTGGATAAGTAAAAGCCGGCCGGTTATCCGGGCCTGGCGGTCTTCCGGGTAACGATAATGGCCGATTTTCCGGGCAAAGCAGTCTGGCATGAGACGCAGATAATGATTCAGGGTATCTGAATCCCAGCTATTTTCCATTCTATTATACAACAGATATACCATACACTGCGTTGGTCCATATACTTCCTCAATATAGTAACCTGTTTAGGGGATAAAGTTCTTTAAATTTGCTTCAATGTGTTTGTAAATAGATGTTTATATTGGTAGTATATCGCCGGAGAGAGCCTGAAAGCAGTTGGGAGAAGGAAGTATATAAAGAGGAAGAGGCCGGATCTGATCCGGCCTCTTTCCATACTTTGGTGAATTAGTAACAGGTATTATTTTTTGTGCAATGCGTCAAATTTATTCTTACCCTGTTCCAGAAAACGCAGGTACTCATTAACGCTTTTGGTATACGCTACAGGTTTATTCAGAACTTTGCCGGTATGTGGATCAATCAGGGCATAATAAGGTTGCGAGTTGACTTCAAACAAAGTCTGCTCAAGGTCAAAATTTTTCTCACCTACCGTTTCTATGGTGAATCCTGTTTCTTTTGAAAGGTAGATTTCGTTTTCCGGGAGTCTGGTAAAGTCATCGACATAAAGCGAAGCTATAACGAAGTCATTTCTCAGATAGCGTAAAACTTGTGGATCAGACCATATATTGGCCTCTACTTCCCGGCAGTTGACACAGCCATGACCTGTAAAATCAACAAAGAGAGGCATGTTTTTTTCTCTGGCGCATGCCAGCGCCTGGTCATAGTCAAAATACCCCTTGAGACCATGAGGAAGTCTGAACTTGTTTTGGTATCTGGGTTCATCGCAGAGCGTAGATTCGGATTCGGAGCTGTATTCGCGAATAATGCCCGGCAGGTCAAAATTGTGCGTATGCATGGGGGGCAAATAGCCGGACAATGCTTTGAGCGGAGCCCCGAAAAGACCTGGCAGAAGGTAGATGGCAAAAATAAACGGTATAAGTGCAACAATCAGCCTCGGAACACTGACTGCATCTACCGGAGAATCATGCGGCAGCCTGAATTTGCCAAGCAGATAGTAGCTTAAAAGCAGGGAAAGAGCTATCCAGCAGGCGATATACACATCTCTGTCCAGAATGTTGAGATGATAGACCTGATCGATCATGCTGAGGAACTTCAGGGCAAGTCCCAGCTCTATAAACCCAAGAGTAACCTTGACCACATTGAGCCAGCCTCCGGATTTGGGAAGCTTTGCCAGTAGCTGAGGAAACATGGCAAAGATGGTAAACGGAATGGCAAAGGCGGTAGCATAGGCTACCATGCCCAGCAGTGGCCGGATAGCTTCTCCCTGAAAAGCCTGAACCAGAAGGCTGCCTACTATCGGGCCTGTACAGGAGAAGGAAACCAGCACCAGTGTAAAAGCCATAAAGAATACACCGTAATAGCCTCCTTTTTCGGATTGTGCGTCAACCCGGTTGACAAAAGAATTTGGCAGCGTTATTTCAAACAGTCCGAGGAATGAAAGGCCAAAGGTGATAAATATGACAAAAAAGATCAGGTTTGGCACCCAGTGCACACTCATGAAGGTGGCAAAGGATGGTCCCATGGTGGCTGATATCGCCACTCCGATAAGGCTGTATATGAAGATTATGGAAAATCCGTAAAACAATGCTTTGCGGATAGCCTGCCCCCGGTTGGGGCTATTGGAAGTAAAAAAGGTTACCGTAAGCGGAATCATAGGAAACACACAGGGCGTATGGAGCGCAATGAGACCTGCCCCGAAGGCGATGAGAAGGAAGCCGAGCAGCGAGCCTTCTTCCTGCATGGAGTTGGCTGTATCCGCTTCTTCGTTTGAAGCAGCGGCGGTCCTTTCATCGGTTGCTTTTGCCGGAGTAGCGGCTACATGATTACGGAGACTGTCAACTCTGAGCTCAAGCTCACTGATGATAAGATTGTTCAGACTGTCCCTGCGCAGCATATTCTGAATGTTTTCGGCTGTACGCCTCAGTTCTTCACGGGTAGGCTGCTGCGCAAGTCCGCTGAGGACAGAGCAAAGTAGTAAAAAGACGGTAATAAGTTTTCTCATATTAATTAGCTCCGTACTTCCTCACAAAATCGTTCAACTCTTTTGTTACAAGGTCTTCGCCCTGCGGAGATATTTTTAGTAGTTCCTGTTTCTGTGCTTTTAGCTGCTCCAGTCCGGTGGAGGCGTATTGTGCCGGAGCTTTGTCCGGTATGGTTTCCGGAGCGGGGCTCATTCCGGTGGTGTTCTTTCCGTTCGGGGATTTGGGTTGCGTGCTTTTCCCTTTGTCAGGAGACGGAGCATTTTGTTCCTGTGTGTTTTTTTCTGAAGCAGCACTTACTTTGATCTGGTTAAAGGAAAACTGCTGAATCACGGGGACGCATTTGCCGGATTCGTCATTGCAGGCCTGACCGTACAGTTTTGCCTGTATTACGGGATTTTCTTTCAGAATTTTGACTGTTTGCCTGAATTCGGCTTTGCCCAGGAAATAGGTATAGGTACCCATCCAGATCAGATTGTCTTCCTTTGACTTTGCCCCAATGGGCTTTATGTCCCCGGAGAGCTGATAGCTGTCGTTTTCGGTAAAGGTAAAACTTGCTACCACGGGACCCAGATCGGGATCAAAATCGGAGGAATATAAATACCAGCCGTCAATAATTTTGGCTTTAAAAATCAGGTCTATGGTTTCTCCGACTTTAACATCGCTTTTGGAAACGGAAGTTTCCCAGGTGGTCGGAACCTCTTTCTGTGCCCATGCCGTCTGCAAAACGGCTGACAGAAAAAGAATGCTGAGGATCTTGAATTTCATTTGGTACTACCGGTTTGTCGTTGGTTTTATACAAATACAATGCCGATTCAGTCGGCTGAGAAATGTTTGTAAAATCGGGTAATGGTTTCGATACCTTTCAGGTAATTGAAGACTCTGTAGCTTTCATTGGGTGAATGGATGGCATCTTCGTCCAGTCCGAAGCCCATGAGGACGCTTTTCAGGCCAAGCTCTCGCTCAAAAAGACTGACGATCGGTATGCTGCCGCCCTCTCTCATCGGAACAGGGGTTTTACCCCAGACGTCTTCAAATGCCCTGCTTGCTGCCATATATGCCCTGGAATCGGTTGGGGTAACCGCGGGCTCTCCGCCATGATGTGGCATTACTTTTACTTCTGTCCCGGCAGGCGCGATTTTTTTAAAATGTTCTTCAAACAGGCGCGTTACTTCATCGGAAGACTGATTGGGAACCAGCCGCATGGATATTTTTGCATACGCTTTTGAAGGTAGCACCGTTTTGGCTCCTTCGCCTGTATAGCCACCCCAAATGCCGTTGACATCCAGGGTAGGACGTATGGATACATGCTCCAGCGGAGTATAGCCTTTTTCTCCTCTGAGGGCTTTTACACCAAGACTTTTCATATACTCCTCCTGTGAGAAAGGGACCTGATTCATCGCCTTACGCTCATCTTCGGATAATTCGGCTACTTTGTCATAAAATCCGGGTATGGTGATACGTTGATTTTCATCCTTGAGGGAAGCGATCATTTCACAAAGAGCATTGATCGGATTGGTGACTGCTCCGCCGTACATGCCCGAGTGCAGATCTCTTCTGGGACCGGTAACTTCTACTTCGATATAGCTCAGACCACGCAATCCGACAGTGATACTTGGGACTTCATTGGAAAAAAGACCAGTATCGGAAATCAGAATTACATCGGCTGTCAGCAGTTCTTTGCTGGCGGCAACGAAGCGGGGCAGATTGTCGGAGCCGATTTCCTCTTCTCCTTCGATCATAAATTTGACGTTGCAGGGCAGACTCTGTTGTGCCATCATTGTTTCAAACGCTTTGATGTGCATATACATCTGTCCTTTGTCATCGCTTGCTCCCCGGGCATAGATCTTTCCGTCCCGGATTTCCGGCTCAAAAGGAGGGCTTTCCCATAAATCGAGGGGATCAGGCGGCTGTACATCGTAATGACCATATACCAGTACGGTCGGCAATGCCGGATCAATGATTTTTTCTCCGTATACTATGGGATATCCCTTAGTGGGACACAGACGTACCTGATCAGCGCCGGCCTGGATCAGTTTGTCTCTTATAAATTCGGCTGCTCTCAGTACATCCTGCTGATAGGCTTTGTCTGCACTTACAGATGGTATCCGGAGCAGCTCAAATAATTCACTTATAAATCGTTGTTGGTTGTTTTCGATATAGTTTTTCATAAACGTTCAATTTATAAAAAAGACCGGACTATGCGCTTCCGGCAAGCAGCTTTTCAATTTTAGGCTGCATACCTGCTTTGCCCTGCAATCCTCCTGTATGCAAAGCTATTATTGTTTTGCCTTTTTCAAAATATCCTTTGCTGATAAGGTCAAGAAGCCCGAAAAACATTTTGGAAGTATAAACAGGGTCCAGAGGTATGGCAAAGGAAGATTCAAAAGAAGCGATAAAGCTTGCAAGTTTTTTATCAATACGGGCATATCCGCCGAAATGATAATCATGACAAATATGCCAGCCCGGGAGATTTGTGCTATTGTTTTGAGAAAGAAGATTCCGGACTTCTTCTTCCAGATAGTTTTCTGCCCGAAGGGCTGCAAAGCCAAGTACCTGCGCAGCTGGCGGGGCTCCTGCGATAAGTCCTGCCATCGTGCCGCCGGTCCCGACCGGAGTGCAGATATAGTCAAAAGGGAAACTGATCTCAGCGACCAGCTCACGGACACCTTTGACGGCAAGCAGACCGGAGCCGCCTTCCGGGATCAGATAAAAATCTCCGTGCTCTTCTCTGAGCTGCCGGATTAGTTCCGGGCTATCTTTTTCGCGATATCTGCTGCGATCCATATAGTGGATCTGCATGCCTGCGTTCCGGGCAAAGGACAGTGTCGGATTGAGGGGAAGAGTTTCTTCGCCGCGGATAATGCCGACAGACCTGAAGCCATGCATTGCAGCAGCGGCGGCAGTGCTGTATATGTGATTGGAAAAGGCTCCGCCAAAGGTGAGCAGGGTGTCTTTGTTCAGGTTGCCGGCCTCCTGCAGGTTGTATTTCAGCTTACGCCACTTGTTGCCGGAGACAAAGGGGTGAATCAAATCATCCCGTTTGATGTATAGCTGTATACCAGCTGCACGTGTTTCAGGGGTGATGATGTGTTGAACAGGCGTTGGTGAACTGGTCTGCATCATCTGATCTTGCCCTGGCTTTTAGCGGATACTGTATTCATGACCGGATAATCTAACTATTTTATCGCAGATTCGATTGGAAAAATCTGTTTTTGTAATGATTGTTTTGTTTGGCATTATTACATTTCTACAGAGACCATAGCGGTCAGCATGCAAACATTTGCAGGAAGATAGCGTCCAAACGTCAAAATGTATATACCTTTGTACGGATGATGACAGACGAAGAGCTATTTGACGGAACAGAAGATTCGGAGCTATACGAGCATCACCGGATTGTGGTGGATCCCGGCCAGACGTTGCTGAGGATTGATAAGTTTCTGATGGACCGCCTGCCCAATGCTACCCGCAATAAGGTACAGAATGCCATAAAGGCTGAAACAGTACAGGTCAATCAGGGCGGAATCAAAGCCAGCTACAAGGTACGTCCGGGAGATGTGATCACCGTTATGCTGCCGCAGCCGCCACGTGAGGATGTGGTAATTCCTGAAAATATACCATTGAATATTGTCTATGAGGATGATGACCTGCTTGTTGTCAATAAACCTGCAGGTATGGTGGTACATCCGGCTTATCAGAACTGGACCGGTACGCTGGTCAATGCGCTGGCCTGGCATTTTGAGCATCTGCCGACCGGGAGAAACGGAGAAGGGAGACCGGGGCTGGTACACCGTATAGATAAGGATACATCCGGGCTAATGGTGATTGCAAAAACGGAATATGCGATGACACATCTGGCCAGGCAGTTTTTTGACCATACTATCCAGCGCCGGTATCGGGCGCTGGTGTGGGGCGTGCCGGAAGCAGAGCAGGGGACCATAACAGGACATGTAGGACGCAGCCTCAAGGACAGAAGAGTGATGTCTGTGTTTCCGGATGGAGAGTTTGGTAAACATGCGGTGACACACTATACATTGCTGAAAGATCTGCGCTATGTATCGTTTATCGAGTGCAGGCTGGAGACAGGGCGTACTCACCAGATACGGGCCCATATGCGCCATATTGGTCATACGTTGTTTAATGATGCTACGTATGGTGGAGATAAAGTGCTGAAAGGAACAACTTTTTCCAAGTATCGGCAGTTTGTAGATAACTGCTTTAAGCAGATGCCGAGGCAGGCTCTGCATGCAAAGTCGCTTGGCTTTATACATCCTGTCACAAAGCAGGAGCTGTTTTTTGATTCGGAGCTTCCCGATGATTTTTCCGCAGTGCTGGATAAATGGGAACGCTATGTTACGGATGTGGAACAATAAGACGATATCCGGATTGACTTTTAGTATTTTAAAAACTGACTATAAACAATTTAATTATTTTTTCAAATGGCTACTATAACATTGAAAGGCAAAACCATACATTCAGTTGGCAATCTGCCGGAAGTTGGTTCGAAAGCAAAAGATTTTGACCTGGTCACTGCAAATATGAACCGGGTGACTCTTGAGGACTATAAGGGGAAAAAGCTTTTGCTTAATATCTTTCCAAGTGTAGACACGGGAACTTGTGCCATGTCTGTCAGAAAGTTTAATGAAATGGCCGCTAAAATGGAGAATACGGTTGTCTTGTGTGTGTCCAAGGATCTGCCGTTTGCGTTTAAGCGTTTTTGCGGAGCAGAGAATATACAAAATGTGCAGGTAGCTTCGGATTTCAGAAGTGGTGAGTTTGGCAAGGCTTATGGAGTAACACTGACTGATGACTCTCCCATGGAGGGCTTGCTGGCCAGGGCCATTGTTATTATTGATGAAGAAGGCAAAGTGATCTATACGGAGCTGGTACCGGAGATTGTTGATGAACCGGATTACGAAGAAGCGCTGGATGCGCTGAAAGAATAAAAATGCAACGGGATAGTTAAGGCAGATGTCAATCCAATGGTTTTTTTCTTCTGTTATGAATTAGGAAAACGGGAGCAGACACAGTGTTCTGCTCCCGTTTTTAGTCCCATGGCGGAAATTATTTTATGACAATCTTTAGAACAGACGCCTTGTTATTCGTTACGATATTTAAAAAGTAGATACCAGCTTCATAGTCTGCCACATTTATTGCTGTTCTTGAAACGAAAGAAATGTTTTCGGCTATTTTTCTTCCCTGTGCATCAATAATCGATACTGTTATCGGATCCGTACTTTCCGATGTGATGGTTAACAGGTCTTTTACCGGATTAGGATAAACATTCAGACCTCTGATGGCGGCATGGTTTGTTCCTGATACCAGTATGTCTACGGAGGTGGTTACTTCTGCTGAATCGCAATCATTGTGAAGTGTAGCCGTTACAGTATAATTTCCTTCGGAGGTGTATGTGTGTGATATACTTGTAGCAGCGTTGCGTATAATGTGTCCATCCCCGAAATCCCAGTCAACGAGACTTGCATTTGCCACATTAATTAAAGCGAAGTTTACAAGTTCATTTGTTATCTGAGTATTGATGCTTCCGGCTGTCGGTGCTTTCAGCATAGAAACCTGGATTGCGTCTATCCCTGTACATCCGTTCGGGGCAGTAACCTGAACAGCATAACTTCCGGGAGCGGAGACGACCAGCGTGTTTGTAATATTGTCTGAGCCACTCCATATATATGAGGCACCCGGGTTTTGTGCATCCAGTGTTAAGCTTTCCCCCTCACATATGATTGTATCGGCACCTAAATTCACATATGGATTTTCGTTGTTGACAACCAGTGTTTCAATGTTTCTGGTGCATGTGGTTCCTGGTTTCGTTAACCATATGTGGTAAGAGCCCGGAAGCAGGTCATCAAACACATTGGAGTTCTGCCAGACCGAAGGAGGGGCTGTATCCGTGCTGATTCCAAATTTAAGTTCCGTATGAGTGATCTTCAGGTTAGAAACAGCCTGACGCATGGCATCGCCTCCGGTCTGCGCCCCAAAACAATGCTGCCAGCCGGAGACATCTTCATTAAGATAGCTGACAGGAAGCTCCACCTTGTCGAAGACAACCGTGCCGTTTATGCTTAATGTAAGGGCTCCGTGCAGTATAGTTATTTTTACCGGAACATTTTCCAGAGTTTTCCACAAAGAAAGATTGGGTGAGAATGCCAGTGTTGTGGCATCCGAAGGAGCCGGAGCGGTTGTGTTGTTTTTTCCATAGATCAGATATATACCTGTGAGATTGGTGCCGTTATTTGCCGCATCGAAACTGATTCTTAATTTACTTCCCGAACCATTGTGGGCATTATTGGTATGGGCTACATCATCTCCGAAAGAATAAGCGATTCCATCGGCCCCACCGGTGCCATAGTTGTTGATCATCTGATCTGCTGTAAGGTCAAACTCAACCGTCATGGAGTTAAGCAAGCTGAGGCTGAACTGAGGGATAGTTAACACTGCCGATCCGGAAAGGGAAGTCGCAGAGGGAGTCAGCACCAACCGGTTGCCGGTATACAGAGCAGAGCCGCTCAAGGTGATTTCCGGGCTGGCGGTTGTTAAATCATTCTGATATATAATACTTTCTGTTGCTTGCCCGAAATAATCATATAACCGAATGGAACCACCCTGATTAATACAGTTATACGCCGTCAGGTCCGCTTTGGCACCAAAACCGATTATGATTTCCTTTTTGACAGAATCAGATACTATGGAAGGGCATGCGCTGGAGGTATACCGATAATAGAGTTTATATACAGAATCGGCAGCGGGTATGAATGTATAGGTGTCGTTGGCCGACCAGTCCTGGAGTACAACGCTGTTTTCATCTGAAAAGCGGTATTGCCATTGCCCGCCGTTGTTCAGAGGTGCAACGCTTTCCAGTTGAAGTGTGACAGGGTTACCGGGGGTACAGATTTCTAAAGGAAAGATATCAGCAGAAGGCGGGGCTTTGCTTATCAGTTGCAAACTGACAAAGGCGGTATCTCTGCATCCGGCTTCATTGGAGCCGATTACGGAGTATGTTGTATTGTTCGTAACAGTCGCATTGACACTGCTGATATCAGTTTTATCCAGACCGGTGGCAGGGGACCACTCATAAGTGTCTGCTCCGCCGGCAATCAGATTGACAGTTTCACCGTCACAGACTACCAGTTGAGTAATATTGGTTGTCATGGCGGGAGATGCTACTACATCTAAGGAGGCTGCCTCAGAGATATATTGTCGCTGGGAAGCGATACAGGTTACACTGACCCTGTAAGAGCTGGTTGCGGCTGTCTGACTGACAACAGCCAGCTCAGGAATTGTGGTTGTGTCAACATTGATCCATGAAGAGCCGTCATATTTTTGCCAGATATATTCCAATCCGCTCAATAAGTCAGTCTGAGAATACCTGATGGTACTTGTTTCACCCTGACAAACTGTAGACGGAGTCATCGTAATAGCTGATTCTGCTGGTGCACCTGAACAGGAGCCGACTGGCTCATGAACAAAGATAGTTTGGGGTACATAGCTATATCTTGCGGAAGCAGTTGGCGGAGAAGCCGGATCGGGATTGTTGGAGTCACTCCGATATAGCATGCTCCGGTTATCTGTGCTACCGGAATGCTGTCGGAAAGCCAGGCTGGAAAAGCCAGGTGTATTTTCATCGATTGCAAGTACCAGATTATCCTTGCCGTTGTATGGGAAAGGAGTTTGCAGAGTGATCTCAAACCAGCCTGCACCAGAAACTAAGCCGGAGATATCTCCATTATAAACTTGTACAAGCGCTGTCAGGGGAATCCAGCCGGTAGTGGAGGTAAAGCTATTGGCGGTGGTATGCCCCATGTAAATAACCCAGTCTTTGGATTGTGTCACTGACCCACTGGAATAATAAAACTGTATTTTTGTGATTTCAGAGTTTGCGCCTTGTACCAGCTCATTCATATCGGATTTGAAGTAAATCATTTGTGCATAACTGTATCCATAGTTCCCCAGAATGGGCAGGTTAGCTGTAGTCGACGTGCCCAGGTCGAGTGATGACAGGTAAGTAGTCTGGCTGTACGCCTGGTTACAAAAGACGATATTGCCCAGGAGAAAGGTAAGAAATAATGTCTTGGTTAAAATGATTTTCAGGTTCATGGAGGTAAGAGCGGTTAGAATTGAATGAAACTATGGTTGCCCGATTGATAAAAGTAAGGGTTACGGTAGGCAATTCAAACTTATAATTGTTAAAAATGGAAATGCAAGAAAATTTTTAATGAGGATGCCATGTGTTTTGCTTATGGATAAATCGCTAAAGCATATGAGAAAAATAACCCGGGCATATATAAAAAAGCGAGACAACCGATTAGGATTGTCTCGCTTACATGAGAGGGGAATGCTGTATTTGTATTCCTCTTATATATTATGATCCAGGTACAGCATGTTGTTGTTTTACTGCTTGATAAACGAAGCCTGTTTTACTCCGTTTTGTCCTATGATACGTACCAGATACAGCCCGACAGGGTATGAAGCACCGAGCTTGACAGAGCCGCTGCCGCTCAGGGTTTCGATAGTCTGTCCTTCTACATTGCTTACCATGATTGTGCTGTGTCCCATGTTTTCAGGAATCATCAGCATGGTCTCCGTCGTGAATGGATTTGGTGCAGCTATGACATCGGCTTGTCCGGAGCTTACATAGGTTAATTCATGCTGAGCAGCTCCCAGTCTGTATGCAGGAGGTGTAGCAGAGTTGGAGAAATATAGGGCATAATCTCCTGATTTTTCGACAAGAACAACATTGCTGCCGTCAAGGTTAACCCAATAGTCACCGGCAAGTCCTGTAAATCCGATGCCTGAAGTGATTGTGATTTCCGGAGTAGAAGTGTGCAGGGCATAAGTGGCATAGTCAGTAATATTGGTATAGTATCTTGGATTGCCGTCGGTTGTTTCCAGTGTAAACTGATACAGGCCGCTGGCTCCGCCCCACCAGTTAAATACGCTGTTGAATACGTTGCTCAGATTGGGGCCGCCGCATCCAAGGGTGTGTACGTAGGAGAACTGACGGAAGCCGTTTGTGATCGCGCTGCCGGCAGGTACTCCGAAAAGAGTAAGCAGATTGGTTCTCGCAAGATTAACAGCGGCTTCTGCATCGATTAAGCCATATCCCATCTCATTGTTCCAGTTACCGTTGGGTCTTCCGGTAGTGGTTGAATAGGTATAGCTTCCTACTTTTTGTGCGGTCTGCTCGATGATATCAACCAGATCCTCTCTGGTAAGATCAGGATTAAGAGAATAAAGTAATGCGGCAACTCCTGATACGTGCGGAGCAGCAGCAGAAGTACCGTTGAAGGTATATGTATATCCGCTGTAAATGGTTGTAGTGGGTACCAGTACACCAGGAGCAGTTACGTCAAGCTGCGTGCCATAGCTGCCACCCCACCACGATTCACCGTCGCAGGAAGAGGGGCTTTTACGCTCACCGCACGGGCTTCCCGCTCCTACCACCAGAATGTCCGGGTTGAGGCCAGCAGGATTGGTAATTGCTCCGTCTGTATTTCCCGCTGAGAATACAACAGTAGAACCTTTACCGCCTCTGCCATATTCGATCGCATCAGCAATGGCGTCTTCGATAACGGTAGTCCACCATGCGTCATAATACCATGAGTTGCTGATAACATCAGCGCCGTTTTGCCATGCAAAGTTGATTGCGTCTGCAAAAGCCGCAGGAGTACTTCCGCCTGATCCGTATGCGATGCTCACGGACATTAGCTTAACATTGGGCGCGACACCCGCATTGGCAATACCGCTGTGAGCTGCTCCGATAATTCCGGCGCAAGGCGTACCATGTGAGCCTCTCAGAACACTTGGCGAAGTTCCGGTGTGTGCATCATAGCTCAGGGCGGTCATATTGGGAAGATCAGGATGATCAAGCTGAACACCATCGTCTACTACCGCCACTATGATAGCGGAATCTCCTTTTGTACAAGTCCAGGCTCCGCATGCCTTGATGTCTATGCCCGCGGTCCAGAAGCTGGCCCCTGTATTCAGAAGCCCCCACTGACTTGTGAAAAGGGGATCATAAGCACAGTTTGTTTTTATTTCAAAAAGAAACTCGGGCTCTGAGGCAGCGAAGAAGCCGGATTCATAAAACACGTTGGCCAGATCCAGGGCATTGCCTTTGGATTGGCTGGTTGCCCCAAGGGTATACCATAGCGGCATAAAGGTGTTATGCCCCTTGATAACCACACTGTGTTCTTTGGCGAGTTGCTCCAGCAGCTTTACGTCTCCCTTGTTTTTCAGCTTAACATAGAACTGGTCAGTAAGCGGAGCCTCTTCTCCGGCACTGTTTACATAAAACGGAGCTTCGTAAACGACAGCTGTCCCCGTCATCTTCCGGATTTCACGATCGGATTCTACGATAGCGATTTCACGGGACTCAGGCTTGAAGTTTTTGTATGGAACAAGGCTGCCAGGCGTGCTTGACTGGCTTGAGCTTTTGACCTGTACTCCGGGGGTGTTCAAAAGAGTTTTTTTGTCTGCTGCCTGCTGGTTATCGATGATCACCAGTTTTTTTTGCTCATTTGCAGATACGGGAATTTTTCTGCCCCGGTACCAGTAATAATCACTTTGCGCAAAAAGCGCCCCAAACGTCCATAAATAGACTGAAAGGAATAACAGTAGTTTTCTCATAAAATGTAAAAAAGTGTTAGGTTGTAATAAAAAATTAGTTGCCAGCTGGAAAAAACTAAATTTTGAATCTAAAATAGAAGATAAAGCCGAATGCAAAATTATCTTATGTATTTTTATATCTTTAATTTTTTGTTATGAAAATGATGCGGTTACGGACTGAGTCCGGATCGATTTTCTTCCGTATTGGAGTATTTTTAGTTTGGTTTTTCCTTTATTAATAACAGGTGAAGTCGGCGGGAGGAAAAGGCTGCTGGTCTGAGCAAAGTAAACTTATGCGGATGAATGAGGTCTTTAGTTCATAATCCTTATATTTGCGCTCAAAATTAAAATGGTCCGGGTTGGGATAAATCTCTGCCTGCGTGATTTTATATTTTTTTACAAAAAGTCTTACTGTTGAACAGGTTGGCGGATGGTAAATATCGGCCACCATTAAAAGTTAACAATTCAAATGGCAAAAAATTCCAGAATTATCTACACTATTACAGACGAGGCGCCTGCACTGGCAACCTTTTCTCTGCTTCCGATTATCAAAACGTTTACGGGAGCGGCGGGTGTCGAAGTTGAAACCAGAGATATTTCGCTGGCAGGCCGTATACTGGCTAATTTTCCTGAGCATCTGACAGCAGATCAGCGTATCGGGGATCACCTGGCTGAATTGGGAGAACTGGCGAAAACGCCGGAAGCCAATATTATCAAGCTGCCTAATATCAGTGCTTCTATTCCTCAGTTGACCGCCGCGATTAAAGAATTGCAGTCTCAGGGATACAAGGTGCCTGACTATCCGGCCGAGCCGAAAAATGACCAGGAAAAAGAAATCAAGGCTCGTTATGCAAAAGTACTGGGAAGCGCTGTGAACCCTGTATTGCGTGAAGGCAACTCTGATCGCAGGGTCGCTGAGCCAGTGAAAGAGTATGCCAAGAAAAATCCACATTCTATGGGGGCATGGACATCTGATTCCAAAACGCATGTGGCGCACATGTCTGAAGGTGATTTTTACGGAAGTGAAAAGTCTGTTATTGTGGATAAGGCTACGGATGTAAAAATTGAGTTTGTGGCAGCAGATGGAAATGTGAAGGTATTGAAAGAAAAAACTGCACTGAAAGATGGCGAGATCATCGATGCGGCTGTGATGAGCAAAAAGGCGTTGCGTTCGTTTCTTGCAAAAGAAATCGAAGATGCAAAAGCCAGTGGTGTTCTTTTGTCATTGCACCTGAAAGCTACGATGATGAAAGTGTCTGACCCGGTTATGTTCGGGCATGCAGTAACAGTATTTTTCAAGGATGTGTTTGAGAAGCACGCCTCTGTATTTGCCGAGATCGGTGTGGATCCGAGCAACGGACTTGGAGATGTATATGCCAAGATTCAGGCATTGCCGGAAGGAAAGAGAGCAGAGATTGGAGCGGATATCCAGGAAGTTTACGCAAAGAGACCTGCGCTGGCTATGGTAAACTCCGACAAGGGAATTACTAACCTTCACGTGCCAAGCGATGTGATTATTGACGCTTCTATGCCGGCAGCGATCCGTTCGTCCGGTAAAATGTGGGGACCTGATGGCAAGCTTCATGATACAAAAGCTATCATTCCTGACCGCAGCTATGCGGGTATTTATCAGGAGATGATCCGTTTCAACAAAGAAAACGGTGCATTTGATGTAACAAAGATGGGAACTGTGCCCAATATTGGTCTTATGGCTCAGAAGGCGGAAGAATATGGCTCTCATGATAAGACATTTATCATATCCGGTCCCGGAAAAGTAAGAGTGGTGGATGCAGCCGGCAATGTATTGCTCGAGCATGCAGTAGAAGAGGGAGATATCTGGAGAATGTGCCAGACTAAAGATTTGCCCGTACAGGACTGGGTAAAGCTGGCGGTAACCAGAGCAAGAATAACCAATACTCCTGCTATCTTCTGGCTGGATAAGAACCGTGCGCACGATGCCAATCTGATAGAAAAGGTAAACAAGTATCTGAAAAACCATGATACAGCCGGGCTGGAAATCAAAGTGATGTCTCCGGTAGATGCCATGCGATATACCTGTGAACGGGCGAGAGATGGTAAGGATACGATTTCGGTAACCGGCAATGTGCTGCGTGACTACCTCACGGATCTGTTCCCTATTCTGGAACTTGGCACAAGCGCCAAAATGCTTTCGATTGTACCGCTGCTTGATGGTGGAGGACTGTTTGAAACCGGTGCAGGTGGATCTGCTCCCAAGCATGTTCAGCAGTTTATGGAAGAAAACTACCTGCGCTGGGATTCTCTGGGAGAGTTTCTTGCATTGGCAGTATCTCTGGAAGATATGGCATTTAAAACAAAGAATCCGAAGATCCAGGTGCTTGCCGAGACGCTGAATCAGGCCAACGGAAAGTTTTTGGAGGCAGACAAATCACCGGCCCGTAAAGTAGGTGAACTGGATAACCGTGGCAGCCATTTCTATCTGGCTTTATATTGGGCTCAGGCGCTTGCTGCACAGACAAAAAATCAGGAGCTTAGAGAAAAGTTCTCCAGGCTTGCCAGGGAGCTGACAGAAAACGAAGGAAAGATTGTAGCGGAGCTTAACGGAGCTCAGGGCAAACCGGTAGATATGGGCGGATACTATCATCCGGATGCAGAAAAAACAGCAAAGGCCATGCGTCCGAGCGAGACGTTTAATAAGGCTCTTGCTTCTGCATAGATCTGAAAAGTCACTTCCGACTATAAATAAAGGCGACAGAATATTGTCGCCTTTATTTTTTTACTATCTGCAGGGGTAGCTGCGTATAGGGTTATAGATAAGATTATTGATGGACCGGGTGACGGATATGTCAGCGTCCGGTTTTCTCAAGTTCGGCAATACGCTGCTTGAGAAAGGCTATATTTTCATTGAGCGCTTCAATCAGAGCCCGCTGTGTCTGAATCACCTCACGCTGTGTTTCGTACAGCTGGTCCTGACCGGGAGAGGAAAAAGGAACAGCTGCGGGAAAGTGGGTTTCCTGTTTGGGAGCAACCGGTGTTGACGCTGCGCTTTCAATTGTTTCCGGAGTTATTTTGCGTATGACTTCTCCGTTTTCATAGCTGATATCTTCGACCCGGTTGCTAAACAATTCATCAAGTGAAACTTTCAGAAAGGATGCTATCCGCATCACAGTGGCGAGATTGGGCTCGCTACGTCCTCGTTCATAATCGGACCATTGGCTTCTGCTGACATTGATTTGCTTAGCCATTTCAACCTGATTGAATCCAATGCTCTTTCTATACCAGACTAGGTTTTTAGCAAGTAAATCCATTGTGTTTTATTAGTTGTGTGTAATAATATTGAGAACAAGTAAAAATTTTGCCTTCAGACTGTAGTGTTTATATAGTGCTATACAATAAGGGTAGTTATTGTATAATACAAAGTTACGGAAAAGTTGCCTGTGCAGGAAAGATGTCAGAGGTATATAAGGCAAAGGTATTTGTTGTGTAATGATTTGATTTTTAATAGGTTTTCAGTGATGGGGTTCTAATTTATTGTCAATCTAATTCAAAATTCGGACCAAAAAATTGAAATCCGTTATCCGAATTGCCAGATGATGCTATTTCCTGATCGGGTATCGGGAGTACAATAGTGGAATTATTCCACTATATCCGGGGGAGCCTGATAGGTGTTTTTTTACTATTTCCCGGATGTTTTTCAGGAGTCTTTTCTTAATTGTGCTTCCAGATCTCTGATCCTGTCCATCAGGACAGCTACTGTGGTGCTCAGTGAATTGATGGTTTGTTCCTGGGCTGCTATGATCCGTTCTTTATCTTCGTCAGATTTTGTTTTTTTGTAATAGACGTTGCTGCGATCTGAAGCCAGAGGATGCTGTATATCATCAAGCGGATAGCGGATGCCTTTGCCACTGTTCTTCCGTTTTTCTATATAGGTAATGAGGTCTATGGTTTCGCCCAGCAGCAGATCTGCCGGAATGTTGAATTTTTCTGCAATTGCCATAAGCTTTGCCAGGCTTGGCTCGCTTCTCCCTCTTTCATAATCAGATATGGTTGTTCTGTTAACATTTATGCTTTCAGATAACTCTGTCTGATTTATATTAAAAGTATCCCGAAGGTAGCTCAGGTTTTTTCCAAAAAAAATGCTCATATGCAGGTTAATTTTGTGAGAAAATATTGCAATTGTGTAAAATTACACTTGCTTTGTGGTGTTGATCATTAAGCAGTTAAAGTTACAGCAATCAGCTCTTTCCGACAAATACAAATGCAAAACTTATGAAAAGAAAACTTGAACTATCAATTAATACAAAAATGAAAATCAAACTTCCCTCCAATCTCAGGCTGGTAAAGTTGCCGCCGCGATCAGAAATTATTCTGTTTATGATCCGAGAAGAACTCAAAAACCGCAAGCTTACTACAGGGCTTGACAATATGGGCTTTGACTCTTCTCATTGCTCACTCGATATGGGGATTCTTATTCTTGCGTTTATGGGTTTCGACTCCAGGCCGGACGAGCTTTTCCGATGGTACTACGATACGCTTGATATCTATGCCGAGCAGGCCGATCCCCATAAAAATGACCGGTTAAATCAATTGGCATTTGATTTTTACATTGAAATCGAGATGAAAAAAAGAACCGGATTTGCCCGTAGCGGGGTAGCATAATCGGTTGACAATTGTCCGTTTCTGAGTATATGTTTCTCGCATTCCATCCGGTTCTTCAATACAATAAATACCCGGAATGCCTCTGTGCCTGTCGTTATTTTGTCGTCTGTCGTTAAAGTACTTTTTTGAAGCATCTTTTTCAGGCTCAGAGTTCGTTAATGTTAATTTTCTATAGTAGTCTCAGGTAGTGGTTCACTTTTTCAATTTCTTCTTCGGTATTATAAAATCCGATCGATATCCGGACGGCATCCGTAATAGGTACAGGTCTTACAATCACTGCATGTGCCAAAAGGCGGGCTGATACTTCTGCAGATGACATGCCCTCTACATGAAAGCTGATCAGGTTGTCTGCCTGGTGATGATTGATGATGGTCAGTCTCGGATTGTCTGTAAAAAGATTCCAGGCATAGCTGCTTAAATCCCTATTCCGCTTCTCTTTTTCTTCCGGACCTGCCGAATGTATCCAGCGAAGGGCTTCGTGCATGCCAGCCAATGCAGCGGGTTGTATAGTGCAGGATTCGAAGGTCCTCCCATCGGTTTCCAGTTCCATATGGCTATACAGATCAATCTCCTTTATAGCAGTATAGCTGGTAAAAACAGGTCGAATGTACTGCCTGGCCCTGCTGCTGACAAATAAAAAACCCGTGCCTTCCGGACCACAGACCCATTTCTGGCCGGGAGCTGCATAAAAATCACACTGAAGTTCCCGCATATCCAGAGCTATGGCTCCGAAGGACTGAGCTCCATCAAGCAGTACGGGTATATTGTGCCGCTGTGCGATATCGATCAGCTCTTTTGCAGGAAGACGGTCTCCTGTACAGTACACTGTATGGGAAATGCTTAACAGTCTGGTACGGGGAGAGATCAATGACTGTAGCTGATCCGCAATGGAATCATATCCCCCGAGTACATCAAGAAAATGAATTTTTACTCCCCTGGATTTCAGATTGAAAAGAGGTCCGTAACCGGTTGGGTGCTCGGCATTGGTGGTAATAACTTCGTCTCCATAGCGCCAGTCCATACCATTGATAACTATATTGAGGCCCTCGGTTGTGCTGCTGGTCAGACTGATTTCCTCAGGAGCACTATTGATCATTGAAGCCAGCAGCCCCTTGATTTCTTTCTTAAGGGTGATGAGCCGTTCGAAATGGCGCAGATCTGCCCGCCCGGTTTGCAGCTGCTCATCCAGCGCTGCTTTCATACGGTTTGTAACAGATACCGGCAGAGGGCCACAGGTACCGGTATTAAAATAAAGCTGGCGCTGCAAAGCGGGAAGCTCTTGTCGTATATGATCTATGTTCATGTCTGTATGTAATCTCCGGAAGTGTTAATCAGATTCCGGACGAATGATATAATAGCCCGGATTATAACCTCCCCATATGCCTAGCCCGCCTTTGATATTGCTGCTGATATGAGTCGGGTTGCTAAACGGGTTGCCACCGCTGTTCCGGTTAAACTCGGCTGTGCTCCAGAATCTGAAATGATCCTTGTCTATACTGCACCAGCGCAATACAATGGTATCGCTGGCGGCAAAATACGAATAAACAGAGAAATCAATGTCATTATCGTAGCGGTTATGCCCTTTTTCAAGCGGAATATCAACTATTTTTCCGCTGGTGTTGAAGTATGTTTTTTCGTCCAGTACAGATGTGAAATAAGGTGGAAAAAAAGGCCGGCCGTTGACCGAAGTGAAATACCGTACATAGTTTTCTTCCGGTGCCGGATCTGTATACCGTACCATAAGGGTTCTTAATGTATCGGTAGCAGGATGCGGGATAGTCCAGACAGAATCAAGAACAATCCGGTCTGGTATAGTGGTGACAGCAGAAAGATGCTGTCCGTCTGCCTCCACAGACAAGGTGTACCGTCCTCCGGACTGTCCGGTAAGCTCGCTGGTGGTATAGATGACAGCCTTGAGTCCGTCAGGGTTTGATACAGATGCTAGAGGGAGGCCAATCATTCTGGAAATGGAATCGAGCAGATCGCCCGGAAGATTGTTGCTTGCAAGCTCTGTAAGCGCCACTGTCCGATGGCCGTCAGAAACCGTTACGGTGGCTCCCTGTACGAATATATGGCTGAGGGAAGTAATGTCTGTCTCCGAGAAGAACGTCTGACTACGAGTCAGAATTACATAAGGAGGGAGATCGGGTTCAATATGTCCTTCGACTACTATAAGATCATTGCCTTCGTTTGGCTTTATGGTGATTTCTTTTTCACAGGCCGCAAAAATCAGAGCAGAAATCAGGAATGCTATGGCGGGTAATCTGTCGGGCATATGCATTAGAATGAAAAGTTCCAGGTCAGTGATGGCAATATCGGGAAGAGATAAAGCTTCTTAGCAGAGAGATTTATATTCAGATCTTCGGGGCTGATATAGGCATCAATAAAATACATATACGGATTTTTTCGATTATATACATTATAAACTGCCAGTGTCCAGCTCGATCTGAATTTTCTGGTTTCTTTGCCGCGATAGGTGACCGAAAGATCCAGCCGGTTGTATGGCTGCATCCGGTAGCTGTTGCGGTCTCCGTATTGGAAATAGAGGTTTCCCTCAATAAAATAGCGCCTTTCGGGAAGGGTAACAGCCTGACCGGAAGCAAATACAAACGTTGCTCCGAATGTCCAGCGTGCGCCATAATCATACGTAGCTACAATATTAAGGTCATGAATACGGTCGTATCTGGCCGGGAATATCCTTCCTTCATTGATATCCGGAAATTTGCGTAATGTTCTGGACAGAGTATAGCCGATCCAGCCCTGCAGATTGCCGTACTTTTTTTTGAAAAACAGCTCTATCCCATATGCCCAGCCCGCGCCTTTGACAAGATCATATTCAGGCTGGCCGGTAACGGAGGGGACATAGTCCTGGCGGTACTCAAGCTGATTTTTCATTTCCTTGTAGTAGGTTTCTGCCGAGAACTCGTACTGGTTGCTACGGATATCTCTGAAATATCCCAGTGAATATTGCCAGCCTCGCTGCGGTGCAGTCAGAATGGTGCTGGGCAGCCATATATCGAAAGGCATCATATTGCCGGTGAGCGATATCATGTGTATATACTGATTGGCAACGGTAAAGGAGGTTTTGACAGAAGATTCCGGATTGATCAGGTATCTCAGAGCAATTCTGGGCTCAAGTCCATGCCAGGTTTTCACGCTTTCGCCGCGTTTGAAAAGCAGAGTGTTATTTTCATTGTCGTTTGGAGGCAGATAGGTATATGGTCCTGTCTGATTAAAGAGATTGTAACGTAATCCAATATTCAATCGGAGCTTTTCATTGATATTGACCTCGTCTTCGGCATAAAGGGCGAGATCGTGCGCATATATGTGATTGTTGGCAACGCCATTGTCAAACTGGGTTGAATCAGCAGTAGTACTGGATTTTCTCGGGGTAAATGTATGCCATGTGTATTGAAAGCCAAACCGGATTTTGTGCTTTACCGAGGGGAGGTATTCATAGTCGGCTCTGAACGTATAGTCCGTAATGGCTGAGTTGATAGAGGTCTGATACTGGTCAAACCGCGCACTGGCCAGAAAATCAAATTTGTTGTAAATAAGTGAAAGATCCTGAATTAGTTTTTCATTGTATACATGGTGCCAGGCGAATGTAGTGGTCGCATTTCCCCAATGTGTGAGTATATTGATCCGGTCATCAAAAAAAGTCATCCTGAGCTGGTCTCTCCCATAATAACCACTCAGACAAAACCGGTCTTTTTTACCGGCTTTCCAGCTTAGTTTTCCGTTGAGGTCATAGAAATAATAGGGTACCCCCCCGAAACCTCTGCTTCTGGCTATGGGTTTGGATATGATATCCAGATAGCTCCTCCGGCCTGAGACTATAAAGGAAGCTTTGTCTTTGACAATGGGACCGGAAAGAGCTAGTCTGCTTGATATTAATCCTATACCGCCTTCGGCTTTGAGTTTTTTATAATTTCCTTCTTTCATGGAAAAGCCGATCACGGAAGATATTCTTCCGCCATATTGAGCCGGAATATTTCCTTTATACAGTGTGACATCGGATATCGCATCGTTGTTAAACACAGAAAAAAAGCCAAACAGATGTCCTGTATTGTATACAGGGGCATTGTCCAGAAGAACCAGATTCTGATCAGGGCCTCCGCCTCTGACATAGATACCCGTATTGCCTTCTCCTGCTGCCTGCACTCCCGGCAGGAGCTGCAGAGTTTTCATAAGATCGGTTTCTCCGAATATGGCAGGCAGTTTGCCGGCGGTTTCAGCGTTTATGCTGATTTTGCCCATGTCGGTGGTTTCAACATTTTCCTGCTGCCTGGCGGTGCTTTTTAGCACGACTTCATCCAGTTTCTGAGTCTCTGGCCTGAGGCGGACATTGAGTTGTACATTTTGATCAACAGTGACCAGCAGTGTATCGCTGGTATAGCTGAAATAATTTATGATAAGGGTGTAGGTGCCGGCTTTGAGCGAAATGATATACTGTCCTTTTTCATCGGAATAGGTTCCCAGTGACTGGTCTTCATGTACATACACGGTGGCTGCTATGAGCGGTTCACCGGAGCTGTCGTCAGTAAGCATCCCGGAAATGGTATACTGCTCCTGGCAAAATGCCCGTCCCATACAAAAAAGGAGTATGATAACCGTAAAAACCTTTTGCATAAAAAATCCTCCGCGGGGAGGAATATGAGTTTCTTTTACTACTGTTTGCCCAAGTCAGACTTTTACAAATACCAGGTATCTGAAGTATGTTTTTGGTATGTGGAAAACTCCAATAGATCAAGAAAGTTTAATGTGCTGCCACCTAAAAAAAGTATTGCCGGTAAAGCCCGGCAACTTGCCGGCGGTTTCACTGAATAGCTTTTACGATTTCACTTTTATCGAAATAAATGCTCCACATACCTTTGAGTTCTCCGCTGTCAAGTATGGGTGATGAATAAAATACATAACGATCCATAATCTGTACATTGTCGTCGATTTTCAGTCCCTGAGCGACATTGTACTGGTATGCTTCAAATATTTCTTTTTCAGGCTTTCGGGTTGTAGCGCTGTTCAGGTCTGCGGCAATGACTTTTTTTATTTCCGCTTTGTTGGCCTGTTGCAGTGATTCGACCAGAGGCTGCATGGCCCCAAGGCGATACTGTTTGTCAAGAGTATCGGATTCGCCGGTATGCTTCAAATCATTTTTCTGAACACTGAGGGTATCAACGAGTTCTCTGCCTTTTACAAAAGAAGCTTCGAGAATCTGCAGCTCGGATATCTTTTTTATTTTTCTGTTGCCGATTTCTTCCTTAATCGCCCGGGTATCAATTGCAGAGTCATTGTTGTCGCAGGCGGTAAAAGCAGGAATCAACAAGCTTAAAAAAATGATAAGCAGAAAATTGTTCTTAGGTTTTGGCATAAGAAATGAGGAGATGTAAACGGTAATTTATGTTAAATCAATAAATCTATAACGGAATTTGTATCTTTGCAATTCCATTTGAGAGAAAAAATATGATAGATAAACTGGAAGCTATAAAGAATCGGTTTGATGAGGTCGCGGAGTTGATTGTACAGCCGGATGCAATGAAAGACATGAAGAAGTATTCGCAGCTGGGAAGGGAGTATAAGGAGCTGGAAAAGATTGTCAATCAATACAAGGAGTACAAGAATCTTTTAGCCAATATTGAGTCTGCCAAGAGTGTCCTGTCCACAGAAAAGGATCAGGAGTTCAGAGAGATGGCCAAGCTTGAACTGGAGGAGCTGCAGCCTAAAAGAGAAGAAATGGAAGAGATTATAAAGGAGCTTCTGATTCCCAAGGATCCTAACGATAGCAAGGACGTTATTATGGAGATTCGTGCCGGTACGGGTGGTGATGAAGCCTCAATTTTTGCCGGAGACCTGTTCAGAATGTATCAGCGTTTTGCGGAGATGCAAAGCTGGCAGTTTCAGGTTATGGATTTTACCGAGGGTACATCCGGTGGTTATAAAGAGATCATTGTCGGTATTGCCGGAGAGGATGTATTCGGCAAGCTGAAGTTTGAGTCAGGGGTGCACCGTGTTCAACGGGTTCCTGAAACAGAGACCCAGGGACGTATACATACATCGGCTGCGAGCATTATTGTGCTTCCTGAGATGGAAGAAGTGGATATTGAATTGAATATGAATGATATCCGTAAGGATACTTTCTGCTCTTCCGGTCCGGGCGGCCAGTCGGTCAATACGACCTATTCTGCGATTCGTCTTACGCACATTCCGACAGGGCTTGTTGTCAGCTGCCAGGACGAAAAATCGCAGATCAAGAACTTCGACAAGGCTTTGAAAGTTTTGCGCTCACGTTTGTACGATCTGGAAGTGCAGAAGCACAATGAAAAGATGGGCGCTACCCGTAAGTCGCTTGTAAAATCCGGTGACCGTTCGGAAAAGATCCGTACCTACAATTATCCTCAGGGAAGGGTTACCGACCACAGAATCGGCTACACTGTATATAACCTGCCCAACGTAATGGATGGCAATATTGAGGACTTTATAGAGCAGCTCAGAATTGCCGAGAATGCAGAAAAGCTCAAAGAAGGAAAAAAAGAAGAAACAGTCTGAAACTAAAATTTTGTGAATGAGGTTGAGATATGCAGTCCGGCCTCATTCTTTTATATTGGTGTCTGACACACTATTCCTCTGATTTTGCCCTGATCTTTCATGAGTGCAGGAGTATAATCTAAAATTAGTACATTTGAACACATTTTGATTAATCTATGTGGACTCCAATTTCCAGTTTTGTTATTAAGAACCGCTTGATACTCCTGATCGTTCTTGCATCAGCGACGCTCTTTATGGGGTATAAGGCCACGCAGGTCGAAATGACCTATGACTTTGTTAAGGTAGTTCCCAAGTCAGATCCAGATCTTCAGTATTTTGAGAAGTTTAGGGCACAGTACGGAGAAGATGGCAATATGCTGGTGCTCGGTATGAAGGATGAGAAGCTGTACCAGCTGGAAAACTTTCAGCGTTTTTATGCACTCTGCGACAATCTGAAGAAAGTTGAGGGAGTAAAGGATGTCATTTCGATCCCCACGCTTAAAACAATCGCAAAGAATAATGAAGTCAGGCGCTTTGAGCTGACCTCTGTTTTTAATCGCATGCCTGAAAGTCAGGCAGAGCTGGATAGTCTGCTCAAAGTTGCATCTCAGGTAAAAATATTTGAAAATCAGATCATAAATCCCGAAACCGGAGCTACGCTGGTAGCGGTTGCTATTGACAAGGATGTGCTCAACTCTGCGGGAAGAGCTGCTGTGGTTGATGATATTCTGGGCTATGCCGATCAGTTTGGCGCGGAATCATCCATTACCATGCATTATGCCGGATTGCCTTATGTGCGGGCGATCATGGTGAAAGAGGTACAGGGTGAATTCAAGCTGTTTCTGATACTGGCAGCCATTGTGACTTCAGCTGTGCTGTTTTTCTTTTTCCGCTCCTGGCATACCGTGCTGCTGACTTTTCTCATTATTATTACGACTGTAGTCTGGACACTGGGTATCCTTGTGCTGCTGGGCTACAAGATTACATTGCTCACGGGGATTTTACCGGCGCTTATTATTGTCATAGGTATTCCCAATTGTGTGTACATGTTTAACAAATTCCATCAGGAATATCGCAAGCATGGCAATAAAATCAAGGCTGTCAGCCGCTGTATCCAGAAGATCGGAGCGCTGACACTGATGACCAACTTTACTACGGCGATTGGTTTCTTTGTTCTGTACTTTACGGATATATCCATTCTCAAGGAGTTCGGGCTTACAGCGGGAGTTGTGTCCATGGCTACATTCATGATCAGCAATATGATTATACCTTCGCTGCTGATCTATCTTCCTGCTCCGGATTCCAGACAGTTGAATCACCTGGATCTGAGTGCGCTGAAGAAAATTCTTCATATTCTTGAGACAGGAGCGCTTCGCAAAAGACGTCTGGTATATTCGTTGATGCTTGTGGCTATTGGTATTGCCATCTACGGAGCTTTTCAGGTCAGGAGTATTTCATATATGGTGGATGATCTTCCTTCACAAAGTGATGTAAAATCGGACCTTGCCTTTCTGGAAGATAATTTTGGCGGAATAATGCCAATGGAGATTGTTGTGGATCTCAAGAAACCAAAATCAGTGATGAAGCTGGAAAATCTTGAGAAGCTTGAAGAGTTTGAAACATACCTGAAGTCTCTTGAGCATGTAAGTACTCCTTTGTCAATACTTAATGTGGTAAAGGGAGCTACTCAGGCTTTCTACAATGGAAATCCTTCGCAGTATCGTTTGCCTTCCAACAGGGAACAGCTGTTTATAGTACAATATCTTGGCAAGAGTGATGATAGCAAAGGGATCATGAGTTCGCTGGTAGATTCTGCCGGCAGTCAGGTTCGTTTTTCAGCAAAAGTCGCAGACAGAGGATCCGATTTTATGGACGCGCTGATCAATAAAGAGGTGCTGCCTAAGGCTAAAGAAATCTTTGCCGGAACAGATTTTGAGGTCCGGATTACCGGAACCACGCTTCTCTTCCTCAAAGGGAACCAGTTTCTGATCAATGGCCTCAGAGAAAGTCTCTTTTTTGCGATACTGAGTATAAGCATCGTGATGGCTCTGTTGTTCAGGAATTTTAAAATGGTAATAATATCACTGATACCCAATCTTATTCCGCTGATTCTGACAACAGGCATTATGGGGCTTTTTGCCATCCCGCTGAAACCCAGTACAGCGCTGATTTTTAGTGTGGCTTTTGGTATCGCTGTGGATGATTCCATCCATTTTCTGAGCAAATACCGGCAGGAAATGAAGTTGTGCAATGATAATGTTTTGCTGGCAGTGACCCGGGCGCTGAAAGAAACAGGTATAAGTATGATTTATACGTCCATTGTTTTATTCTTTGGATTTGTGATATTTGCTTTCTCAAATTTTGGCGGGACGATCGCATTGGGAATTCTTACTTCCATTACGCTTTTCTTTGCCATGATTACCAATCTGACCCTTTTGCCAGCCATGCTGATTACGGCCAGCAAAGGGTATCGTAACAACCTGTTTACGCTGTTGCCGAAGCAGAGCAGGTTTTATACCGAAGATGAAGATGAAGAAATAGATTTATCCAGGCTTCAGCTGGAAACTAAAGCTGAACTACAAACGAATTCCAGGTTACAAGGTGAAGAAGTATAACGAGTATAAGAATGCCAATTTGGCCCAGACAGGCAAAGATATTCTGTCGTATTGGAAAGAAAATCAGATTTTTGAAAAATCAATATCAATAAGGGAAGGGTATCCTTCCTTTACTTTTTATGAAGGTCCGCCTTCGGCCAATGGTACTCCGGGCATACACCATGTAATGGCCCGTACGGTAAAGGATATTTTTTGCCGGTATAAAACCCAGAAAGGATTTCAGGTAAAACGTAAAGGAGGCTGGGATACGCATGGTCTGCCTGTTGAGCTGCAGGTGGAAAAGGAGCTGGGCATCACCAAAGAGGATATCGGAAAGAAGATATCAATAGAGGAATACAACCGGAAATGCCGCGAAGCGGTCATGAAATACAAGGGGCAGTGGGATGATCTGACAGAAAAGATGGGCTATTGGGTGGATCTGAAAGATCCGTATATCACTTTTGAAAAAGAGTATATCGAGTCACTCTGGAGTCTGCTCAAAAAATTGTATGAGAAGGATCTTCTTTATAAGGGATATACCATACAGCCCTATTCTCCGGCTGCCGGAACAGGTTTGAGCTCGCATGAGCTGAATCAGCCGGGATGCTACAAGCAGGTAAAGGATACGACGATCGTGGCCCAGTTCAGATTGTCTGAGCAGGCGAATGAACAGGCCGTAACTCTTTTTAAGGAGCATTTCGATGCTTCCATATATTTTCTGGCCTGGACGACTACCCCATGGACGTTGCCATCCAACAGTGCGCTGGCGGTAGGGGCCAATATTACCTATGTGCTGGTGCAGACTTTTAACCCGTATACCAGTGAGCCGCTAAAGGTTATTCTGGCAAAGGAGCTCATGGGCAAATACTTTGCTGACAAAGCCAAAGATATTGCACTGGAAGATTATAAGGCAGGAGACAAACTTATTCCCTTTAAGGTACTGGCCGAGTATAAGGGCAGAGAGCTGGCCGGACTCGTATATGAGCAATTGCTTCCATATGTACAGCCGGAAGCGCCTGCATTCAGGGTGATTGTCGGAGACTTCGTCAGTACAGAGGATGGAACAGGTATTGTACATATCGCGCCTACGTTTGGCTCGGATGACTACCGTGTAGCGAGACAGAATGATATACCTTCCATACTTGTGACAGACGAAGAAGGAAACCCTTCTCCTCTGGTAGATAAGCAGGGACGATTTGTGAAAGAAGTGAGCGATTTTTCGCTGGAGTATGTCAAGGAAGACTATCTGACTGCTGAGCAGAAGGAAGCCGAAAGGATAAAGCAGGCACGTGATAAATATCTGACAGTAGACGAACGCATTGCGATTAAGCTCAAAACAGAAAATAAAGCCTTTAAGGTAGAGAAATACGAGCACAGTTATCCGCATTGCTGGCGGACGGACAAACCAGTGCTTTACTATCCGCTCGAGTCTTGGTTTATCCGGACTACAGCGCTGAAGGAGCGGATGGTGGAGCTGAACAAAACGATCAACTGGAAGCCTGCTTCAACCGGAAGCGGTCGCTTTGGCAACTGGCTCGAAAATCTGGTTGACTGGAACCTGTCCCGCTCCAGATACTGGGGTACACCGCTGCCGGTATGGAGAACAGAGGATGGAAAAGAGGAAAAATGCATAGGCTCAGTGGCCGAGCTGGATGCCGAGATAGCGAAAGCAAACAGTCAGCTTGGCCTGAAACAGGAGTCACCCAAAGATCTGCATCGTCCTTACGTAGATGATATTTTGCTGGTAAGTGACAGTGGAAAGCCCATGAGTCGTGAAAAGGATCTGATCGATGTCTGGTTTGACTCAGGGGCGATGCCTTATGCGCAATGGCACTGGCCGTTTGAAAACGAAGAAGTTTTTAATTCCAACTTCCCGGCAGACTTTATTGCTGAGGGTGTAGATCAGACGAGAGGCTGGTTTTTTACCCTGCATGCGCTGGCTGTTATGCTGTTTGATAAAGTTGCCTACAAAAATGTAATTGCCAACGGACTTGTGCTGGACAAGAATGGAAACAAAATGTCCAAACGTCTGGGCAATGTGGTCAATCCGTTTGAAACGATTGATGTACATGGTCCGGATGCTACCCGCTGGTATATGATTGTCAATGCTCCGCCCTGGGACAATCTTAAGTTCAATATGGATGGAGTAATTGAAGTGCAGCGCCGCTTCTTTGGGACCCTGCAAAATACCTACGCGTTTTTTGCTCTGTATGCAAATCTGGACAATTTTACCTATGACAGCTCCGATGTTCCGCTTCAGCAACGTACCGAAAGTGACCGCTGGATACTTTCCAGATTAAACAGCCTTATCAAAAAGGTGGACGAGGCGTACGCCGAATATGAGCCAACCAGAGCTACCCGTGAGATTCAGGATTTTGTAATCGATGATCTCAGCAACTGGTATGTACGGCTCAACAGAAAACGTTTCTGGAAGGGGGAATACAACGAAGACAAAAAAGCGGCCTATCAGACACTTTATACCTGTCTTGAAACCGTAGCAAGATTGTCGGCTCCTGTGGCGCCTTTCTATATGGAGCGCCTGTTTCTTGACCTTAACGCGGTTACCGAAAGAGAAACAGCCGGTTCTGTACACCTTACTGATTTCCCTGTAGCCAATGAAGCTGGCATTGATATTGATCTGGAGGAGCGCATGAGCCTTGCCCAGCAGATATCTTCCCTGGTTCATAGTCTGAGAAAAGGGCATAATCTGAAAGTGCGGCAGCCTTTGAGCAAGATCCTGATCCCGGTGCTTAATGAAAAAATGGAGCGTCAGATTGCTTCTGTTGAGGAAATAATACTTGCCGAAGTTAACGTAAAAGCAATCGAGTTTCTGAAAGATGCCGGACTTTTGCAGAAGAAAATTAAGGCGAACTTTAAGAAGCTGGGCAAAGAATACGGAGCAAAAATGAAGGATCTGGCCGGTGCCATTGCCGCTATGTCCCAGAAAGATATCAGGAGTCTGGAGACTAACGGACAGTTTGTCCTGCGCATTCCCGAACCAGTGACTGTTACTCCCGAAGATGTGGAGCTGAGCTTTGAAGATATTCCCGGCTGGTCAGTGGCTTCGGAAGGAACTATAACGGTTGCCCTTGATATTACTGTTACAGATGAATTGAGAAGCGAAGGTATTGCCCGGGATGTTGTCAACAGGGTTCAGAATCTTCGCAAGGATATGGGGCTTGAGGTACAGGATAAGATCCGGATTACTGTGCAGAAAGTAGATGATCTGATTAATTCGGCGCTGGAATCCAATAAGGAGTATATCTGTCAGGAAACGCAGGCGGTATCTCTTGATCTGGCGGAAAATGTTGCCGACGGGCGCATGGTCGAGATGGATGAGCATCAGCTTATTCTGAAGATCGAACGTTAACCCTTTTGAAGTTCAGGGGTTATGGTCTGAATCAGAGTTCAGTTTCAGTAAAATAATTAGCGAATCAGAAATATAATAAATGGCAGACTGTATCCGATACAGTCTGTTCTATTGTTTTTTAACGAAAGATGAAATACGCAAAGTTCTATTTTTTAAGTCTGGGGATTATTCTGCTGGATCAGCTTGTCAAGCTTGCGGTTTATTACTATATGTACAAACCTTTTGGTTTCAGCGGATATGAGATTCCGGTGTTTGGAGACTGGTTTAAGCTGCATTATACTGAAAATCCGGGTATGGCTTTCGGGCTTAAAATTGCCGGTAACTACGGAAAATTAATTCTGAGCCTGTTTCGCATGATTGCTGTGGCCGGTATTGCCTGGTACCTGTATACGCTTATCCGGAAAAATATTCACCCCGGATTGCTCTGGTGCATTGCTCTGATACTCGGCGGAGCCATCGGCAATGTGGTAGACAGTACATTTTACGGAGTTTTCCTTGGCAATGCTCCACTCGGTTCCCCTACCCCATGGTTTCATGGTCAGGTGATCGACATGTTTTATATTGATATCTGCAATTGCTGGATACCGGAGTGGGTGCCTTTCCTGGGCGGGCAGTATTACCCCCTCTGGCCTATTTTTAATATTGCAGATGCGGCTATATTTGTTGGAGTAGCGGTAATCCTGATTTTTCAGAAGCGTTTTTTTCAGGACTTGTCCGATGATGAAAACACGGTGAGAACAGTTGAAAATGAGGAAGCGAAATCGGAGTAGCGTATTCTCTGATAATGTGTAAGACTTTTGTAAAAAGACTCCGGAAACATCTCTCCGGAGTCTTTTTATTAGCAGGGAGTTGCAAGCAATAAGCGATAAACGTTTTTGAGCGACGTTCAGCGAAGCTATTTTTGTTTTTTATATCTCTGATATAAGGAATGTCAATTATTCTTCCCAAAAATCAATTACTTGTCACGCAAGTGCCTGATCCTGTTATCAGATTTATTTTTGCTTATACCGGATAGGCAAGCGGCAATTCAATGGTTACTTTGGTATACATCTGCTCTTCCGATTCAAAGGTGATTTTGCCCTGTAGTCTGTCAAGTGTTTGTTTCACAATAAAAAGTCCCAGGCCCACCCCGTTTTTATTTGAATCATTAGCTCTGTAAAACATCTGAAACAAATTGTCCAGTGTATCATGGGCGACTCCGATGCCATTGTCCCAAAACTCTATCCGGTGCATGCTCTGGTCTTTGTGGTATGAAATCCTGATTTCATGCATGTTTTTTGAGGGGTCAATGTATTTGATAGCGTTCTCAATAATATTCTGCAATACCGAGTAAAAGGAATATTTTTCCGTATCTATTGTAATCTCAGATGGGATGTCCAACGAAATACGGATGCCCGGATCTTCCAGAAGCTCCTGCCGGTGCTCATCAAGACATTGCTCCAGAAGCTCCCGGAGCACTACCGTTTCAATGTGAATGGCCTGCCGGTTTTGTTTTGCCAGCTGCAGAATGGTATTCAGAATACCCTGCAAGCGTTTGGATGTATTGGATATAAGCCTGAAATATACCGGAGCCTCCTCGGGTTCTTTCATTCCCAGTGTGCAAAGTCCGTCGATTGACCTTAGCGGACCTTTCAGATCGTGTGAAGCACGATACAAAAAAGTATCCATGTCGTTGGTTTTTTCCTGTATAATCTGATTCTGGGTGGATATCTTCAGCAGATTCATTTGAATCTCCTGCTCCAGCAACAATCGTTGCTGTGCTTCCTGCTGTAATTTTCGCAGCCGGTAGGCATTGGCAAAAGCCAGCAATAATGCTTCGAAAATAATGGTGTAATAAAGAGAGTAAAACATGGAAGATGTGGCTGTTATAATTCCTGCATGCCACAAAAAGTTGATGCCGTAGCCAATCAGAACAATTCCTATGCTGATACAGAACAGATAAGCAGTTTTCTGGTGCTGTGCAAGTGAAATGATGGAAAAGGTGCCTGCAATACACAGCGCGAACATATCGTATGCCATTACATAGATAGAGTAATTGGTTATCAGGAAAAGCAGCAGGATCCTGACAGCCGAATAGGCGATTATGGTGATGTTGAAAATCCTGTAGCTTTTCAGAGGCAGGAAGTATCGGGCGTACAGCAGTACAGACAATGAGAGCAGAAAGAGAACCAGATTATAGCTTGGCTCTATCCAGGTCGGGTGATTGGGGAGAATAAATACATAAGCGCTCGCATCCCGGAAGCTCATATATAGTACCTGCATAATCATGTACCAGGCGTAAAAGAGATAAAACCGTTCGCTGAGGTTAAAGAAAAACAGGAAATGATATAAGGCAATCAGCAATAAGCTGCCATAAAATAAGCCCAGAAAAAAGTAATCGTATATCTGGGAATTTACAAAGGAGGTATGCTCATGCAACCCGAAGCTGTATTGCCCTGCATTTTTATTCTTCAACCGGATATACAGGCTGACCTGCTTGCCTTTGGGTAGCGGAAACGTATAGGTGATGCTTTTGTGGATGACATCCCGTACGTCCAATGTGCTTTCTTTTAACCGATAATGTTTTGAAAACAGGATAGAGTCGCCGTCTGCAACAAACAGATCCAAAGAATCGATGCTGGTGTTATGAGAAATAAAAAACCAGTGCCGGTCTGTGCCTGACGTGTCGTACAGATTTATTCTGGCCCAATAGACCGACCGGGGATGTGGATTGTTCAGATAGACGCCCTGTTGTTTAGTATAGACAACATCTGCAGGAGGCTTCATGAAGGCTCCCGAGCTATCTTCGTATACCAGAAAGTGCTCATTGGTCAGCGTAATGTATGACTCATCGCCCGTTAGTGCATACCAGTCACTGCCGGGTGTGGCATGTGCAGATGCAATCCAGGACAAAAGAAAAATAAGGAACTTCATATGATAATTGTACGTGCGAAAAAACGCTTGTCGAAATAAAGATATGAAGAATAGATTGTAGTATTTTGAGAGTCATCATGTTTTTTCGGATCTCCCCGAAGATTCTGTTCGGAGCATGCTTAAATTCCCCGATTTTGGTGCTTTATCCTATGGTTGAGAGTCTGGTATAATTATAAACTTGATGAGTGAAAAGTGAGAAAATAATGAAAAGGTCCGGTTGTGAACCGGTTACAGGCGCGCCTTTGGGAGTTTACCGGCAAGACGGCCAGGGTGCGATTTTATGGCAAAGCCCTGTTTACCTCGCCGGGCTTTCATTGTAGAGAAGAGAGTAGGGTGTTAAGCATTTAAAAAAATACACGATAATGAAATTCAGTATGATGAGCCGGTACGGTTTTTTCCTTAGTTTTCTTGCAATCAGTTTTTCCGTATTCGCCCGGGATCCGGATTTTTCAATTTATGGCTATGCCGCAATGGAAGGCGGAACAACGGGGGGCGAAGGTGGTCCTGTGGTCACTCCGGAGTCATTTGAAGAATTGCAGCAGTATGCCTCCGGATCGGCTCCCTGTATTATACTCATTGATCGGGAATTCAAAGGACCTAATGTATTGCGTCTGGGATCAAATAAAACTCTTTTTGGGGTAGGTGTATCAGGGTTCTTCAATCAGATTGGAGTCAGCATTCAGTCTCAGCGTAATATTATAATCAGGAATATACGTTTTACTATGACGGGAGTGCCGATCACCAACGATGGGGAGAATAAGATTCTCGGATTTAACTTTGATCCTGACTGCATCTCTATCCAGGCGGATGACCAGTCATTGCCGGCAGATCAGCGCAAATCAAGCCATATCTGGATCGATCATTGTGAATTTTTTAATGAAGATCCGGCCGTCATGACGGATTATGACCGTTACGATGGTCTGTTGGATATAAAAAACGACTGCCAGTATATAACCATTTCCTGGAACTATTTTCACGATCATCATAAAGCCTGTCTTTCAGGAAAAGGAAATTCTGACGATTTTGACCGCAAAGTAACCATGCACCATAATAAATTTGAGAACATCGGTTCCCGGGCCCCCTTGTTCCGTTTCGGGAAGCTGCATATGCTGAACAACTATATGGTCGATTGTCCGGAAGGAAACGGTATCAATGTACGGATTAATTCCAATGTGTATGTGGAGGCCAATTACTTTGACAATGTAAAGAAGCCCGTATTCGGAAAACTTTCGGAGGGTGGCAGGGCTTACCTTACCGGCAATGTTTTTAAAGATTGCAGCCGTCTTCCTGCGGCGGGCATGAGCGCGGACTCGCCGAAAGCTTCTCCGCTCAGCGCAGGCGAAGAGTTTGAAAGCACGGATTATGTGCCGCCTTATTTATATACAGCCATTACGTACCCGGCCTTAAGTGTTCCCGGAATTGTAAATACGTATGCTGGGGTTGGCATACTGGCAGCTCCGGAACCTGATATCGTTACGGCATTCACGCTCGAAGAGGAAGAGCCGCTTCATTTGTTCCCCAATCCAACAAGCGATATGGTCTATTTTGCCGATATGAAAGACTGGCGATTGCTGGACTCCAGTGGCAGATTACTGGAGAAAGGAAGCTCTGACCGGGTGAATATGCGGAATTACCCCGGCGGAATTTATTTTCTGAAAGCAGGAGAAAGTGTCGGAAAGCTTGTTAAGCAATAATGTGCCCGCCCCGTATTTCTGAGAGCAGAATGATTGGGGTATGAGCACATCCTAGATCAGGGATCAGGCACTGAAAAAAGGAAGCTCCGGTACAGTGGCCCGGAGCTTCTTTATGGAAAGGATTAAACAGGTAACTGATTTTTATTGCTTGCAGATACGAATAGTCCGTTCGGTCTGGTGGTTCTTTACCTTGAGCAAATAAACTCCCGGCTGTAGCTGCTGGCCTACTGATATATGTCCGGCTTGGCTCCCTTTTTCAAGCTCAATACCGTCTGTACTATAGATCGTATAATCCACTATGCCTGCCAGCTCAGAAACAATTGTAGCTTCTGTTGTAAACGGATTGGGATGGACAGAAAACCGGGCTTCTTCCGTTTTTCGGATATCAGTTATTAGCTGTGGTGTCAGATCCAGATAATTAAGATTTAAGTAGTCTGAAGTCATCATAATACGAAGAGTCTGAACACCGGCAGTCAGTTCGATATTCTCAAGCGTCAGAGTCGCCCAGTTCTGCCACCCGTTTGTATTGGGCAATGTGATCGTTCCGGTTACATTTTTTCCGTCTATTTCTATATACAGCGTCCGGCCGGAGCCGTTTACCGCGTAGCGGAGGTCGAGATTATATACACCGCTTTGAGTGACATCTACTGTGTATGCAAGCCATTCGCCGTTGCTCACCCAGCCGATATTGTAAGTCCCCTCGGTATCCTGCGTATATTCAATATCTACATCATCATCCCGGAGGGGCGCGTCACCTTCATTGCCAGGGGTCAGGTCATGGTGGGAGATTCCCGGACCACCCTGATCATATTGTTCCAGCTGCAATCTGCCCGGAAAGGAGGTGGGAGTGCCATTGTAGGGTCTTCGTTGAGCTACCCTTACAGTAACTACAGATGAAGTATTCGTGGCCCCCTTGTTATCGGTAGCTACTGCGGTCAGAGAATAGGTCCCTTCTGCGGCGTTTTCGATTGTACAGGTATATGGCCGGTTTGTGCTTGAGCCCAGAAGCGTAGTGCCGTTGTAAAAATCCACTCTGGCGACAGACCCGTCTGCATCGGTTGCATTGGCGGCAATCTGTATGGAAGCAGGATATTCCAGACTGGTGTTGTTGGCCGGTGAGGTTATAGACACAGTCGGTAGCTGATTGGTATTGCATACATTGGGTCTGGAAGCCATATACTGGCGCAGCCATGTCATGGCCGGCCTGTCCTGACCGTTTCGGATCAGACCTGTATTTTCTTTCCATGTCTGACCGTGGATATATCCCCACAGCGTAACGCCTGCTACATCGGGATGCTCCCAGTATACCGGAAACAGACGTTCATAACGTTGTTTTTGCGTCTGATCATCACCGGAGATATCAAGCTCGGTGACATAGATAGGCACGCCTCCGGTAGCCATCAGGTCCAGGCTTGCTTTTAGCTGGGCAGCTGTCAGGTTGTTGATATTAAACTCATGTGCCTGAGTGCCGAAACCATCTATAAGATTCCTGTCTTTCAGAACCTTTACCACCTGCAGCATTTCGCGGATAGCACTGTGATCATTTTCCAGCCCGTAATCATTCAGCACCAGTTTGGCCTCAGGAAAATAAAGTCGTGCTTTCTGAAAAAGCCAGATGATCCAGTCATAACCGGTGCTTCCCGTGCCGCCGAGGCCGTTTCGGAAATAGCTGGTTCCGGGAGCATGCGTTCTGAGCTGCTCATTAAGCACATCGATCTGATCTATTTTGTCGCCGTATCTTGCAGCGACCAGACGCATATACTCTTCCATTTCACGCTGAAAATCTGACGGGCTCAGATTTTCCAGCCATTGGGGATATTGGCTGCCCCAGGCCAGCGCATGATAGCGAAACTCATATCCGTTCTGTTTGGCAAGCTGATAGGCCTTGTCTGCATCCGTCCAGTTCATCTGATTCCGTGTCCGCTCGATGCTGCCCCATTTACAGCCGTTTTCGGAGGTGACCCCGTTCCAGAGATTCGTGTAGTCCGAAGGCACGTAATTGCTTATGATATTGCCAAGATATTTTCCTTTGCATGTTGCCAGCTGAGCCATAGCCTGCGGGCTGGTGAGCGCCGCGGTTATAAAAAGCAGCAAAAAATAACGTATGTGGATTTTTCCGTTCATAAGGTTGTAAGTTAGAGAGAAGAAAGCCTGGACATCTGGTACTCTACGAACAAGCCTGAGGGATGTAAACGATGAAAATCAGTTTTGGGCAAATTATTCCCGGCTTTGTCCGCCCCCGACAAGAAAACCGAGTGAGATTTTCATCTGATTCAGCATGGGAGAGAACCTGTTCTGCTCAAAAGAATAGAGATTTGTAGAAGCTTCCAGCAGTATATGGCTGTTGACAAAGCTGCAGAAGCCTATGTAAACACCGCCATAAGGATCAATCCGCCGGTTGGTATAATGGGCATGCTGCTGGTCAGTGCGCGAGAAAATAAATGCTCCTTCCAGCGAACCCTGAATAAAAAGACCGGTCCGGGGATTGAGCCATTGATAAAAGCGTACCTGGGGGCCCAGCTGAAAAGAGGTGGACGAATATTTTTCGTTGTACCTGCTTGCAATATCAAGGGCGCTCTGTGAGCTGGCAACAAGAGACATTGACATGCCGATTTCTATAGCATTTGTCATGAAAATGCCGATTCTGGGCGAAAAAGAAAATTGCTGCAGACTGGTAAATCCATGATTGCCATTGTGTACAATCGTCAGTCCGCCGGATAGTACTTTTTTGTCAGTCAGATGTCCAGGCTTGCCAAGTTGTTCTTTGGTCTTTTTTGCCAGGTGTATATTGATGCCTATCTGACTGCCCACCGAAAGACTGCCTGAAAAACCTTCTCTTGTCTGTGTGATTTTTCCGGTATATTGCTCATGCCGGTACACGAGAGCAAAGGGAATAAGCTCTGCGGAAAGTCCCGGAGCCAGAAAAAGCAGAAGGCCTGCCCGCAGTGCCGCATTTCCGACACGGGTAGTGTACAGCTTTTCTCGGAGCAAATTGCTCCCCTGCCCGCTGCCGATGGCTAACGAAGGCTCAATAAACAGCAACGTGTTTTCGGATACAGACAGATGCCTGCGGTAAAACGGCGATATGAGGGACAGGTGACTGAACTTGTCTGCCGCACTATATGAATAGTGTAGTCCTAATGCATCTCTGTCTGAGACAAAGAAACCGATACGGGGAGCGATCAGATAAAATTGGGTTTTGTCAAATGAAAGATCGCCGGAAACAAAAAGGGTATTACGGGCAATCTGTCCGTTTGCAGTATGCACCAGACAGGCTGTCAATATTGTTAGTATCAGTCTGATGCTCATAGTCTGTAGTTTATGCCTATACTTATCGGAGAGAGCAGCGCGTTCAGACCAAAATGACGCTCGGAGCTTTTGTCAAGCGGTTGTTCGAAGGTCACTTGCAAAGGCACAAGCTCCATAGCCAGACGGTGGGTCAGAAAATACAGGAGATGGGGTCTGAATGACACTCCGATACCGCTTTCAGGGCTGCTAAGCCTGTATTTTCTGAAAGGATGATCGTATTGATACGTAGTGCGGGAATAAAGCATATAAACCGAACCCCGCAGCAGCAATACGAGCCTTGGGGACAGATAGCTGGTCCATGCGATAGAAGGGCCGGTACGAAGTGTCGAGATATCTCCCCGAAAATTATAATAGGTATCAATACGCTTGTCCCCGCCGGAAGGAATCGCCGGATCGGCAACCGGTTCTATATACCATACATAATATTGCCGTGCCGAGCGTTGCTGTGAGTAGCTGACTTCGAAACCGAGCATCCAGCGGGAGGTCAGTGCATACATGGGATTTAGCCAGGCTGACCACTGAGCTGTTTTTTCACCAATGCGCACAGACTCATAAGCCCTGACCAGACCAAGATCAGCTTGGCTGTTTTCTCTGCTATACCGGAACGTACCTCCTGCTGAGATCAGAAGATCTTTTTTATGCACCTGTGCAATGGATAATCCGGAGCAAAGAAGCAGAATGCAAAGGATACTGTGGCGATACATGATGAGGGTGCTGTTGCTATCAGATAAATTCGTTTAAGCACGTGAATGTTATCCGGGCATAGCGCACAATCAGAATAATGTGCGTATAAGTCGTTTGTATATAATGTGTTGTATGCGTAAAAGAAAGATTGTAGCGCAATTAAAAAAGGGCCTGATGCCGGAAAGTGCCTATTTCTTTTTCAAAAGATGGAATCTTTTCATGCTTTTTCGCCTTTACTACGTACACGCAGATTCAACCTTAATTAACTGTTTGTTTGCCATGGAAAAATGTTTACAGGACGAGATTGTAAAAAACCTGAAGAATATATATACACTACGGGAGCTTCCCTTGCCGCCCTCCTACGTCAGGTATATCAGGTTAAACTGTGAAGAGGATTTTGTCAAGCTGGCTCCCAATCCGCGGTTTAGAAAATTTATTGCAGAGCAAAAACCATTTGCCGATAAGTATCTGGAGTTTAAAAGGCTTTATCACACTGTGCTGATTAACTCATACAAGCCCTGGTAATCTATACCGGATAAAGGGAGCATCAGAGACCCTGACCAAAGCATATTCTTCTTTTTGTATAGCCGCCTCAAAACATTTGCCGGTAACTTCCTATTTTAAAAAAAGCATGTATTTTTGAATAAAAAACAATTTTTATGAATTTCCCTGAAGAACTAAAGTACACAGAAGAACACGAATGGGTCAGGCTTGACGGTGATTCGGCCATCATTGGTATTACGGATTTTGCCCAGAGCGAGCTGGGTGATATCGTTTATGTAGATATCAATACAGTCGGAGACACGGTAGAGCAAAACGAAGTATTTGGTAGTGTAGAAGCTGTTAAAACGGTTTCGGATCTGTTTATGCCTCTGACCGGAGAAGTGTTGGAAGTAAATCCGGCGATAGATGATAAGCCTGAGCTGGTCAACAGCGATCCCTATGGTGACGGATGGCTGATAAAAGTAAAGGTAGCAGACAAAGGACAGTATGATGGTCTGCTGTCGGCATCTGAATACAAGGAAAAGATCGGGTTGTAAACTTCATGTTTTTCCGATATACCCTGTTTCCGTTTATCTGGGCAATCATAATTCTGATTCTGACACTGATGCCGGGAGGAAATATGCCTAAAATGGGCTATTTCCCCGGCTTGGATAAGCTGGTGCATGCATTTGTTTTTGCCGTACAGTCATTTTTACTGATTGTAGGATTTGCCAAGCAATATACCTATGCTTATGTGCGCGAAAATCAGGTTCGGCTTGCACTGATACTCTCCATCGGATACGGGGTGCTGATAGAGGTTGTCCAGGGCTTTATACCCGGACGCAGCTTTGAAGTGCCGGATATAGCAGCAGATGCTGCGGGCGCTTTTATCGGCTGGGCAGCTTTTTTACTTATTTACAAGGTTGACTTTTAAGCAGCATCAAAGCATAATGCAGATACCAACTATTCTGATTTTTTACTTATGCCTGCTGGTTACAGGCTCTTTGGCTCAATCGGTAAGTCAGGCCCGCTCCTATATGGATACCCTGTGTGCTCCGGGTATGTACGGGCGGGGTGCTGAGTTTTCAGGAGACAGCATAGCGGCCGCTTATCTCCGTGACCGCTTCGGCGATTTCGGCTTAAAAGCTTTTTCAAAATCACCGGACTATTTTCAGACTTTTCATTACAATATCAATACCTTCCCCGGTAAGTGCGCCTTACGAACCAATGTACGTACCATTACACCGGGCGTGTCTTTTATTGTTAATTCCTTTTCATCCGGTGGCCGCGGCAGGGCAAAGATCGTAAGGCTCGATACCGCGATTTTCAGTAATCCCGCGGCGGCGGACCGGTTTCTGAAAACCAGCCTTCGGAAAAAATCCCTGGTATACCATGGTAGCGATCTGGCACGGCTGGTAGAGATGCCGGTTGAGTATAGCCGGAAAGTATATTCGGCAAAATGTATTATTGAGCTGGAAGACAAAAAGCTGACGGCGGGCCTGTCCACCTCACAATACAGCAATCCTTTTTTCAAGGTATTGAGCGATTCGTTCCCCGCTGCTTCAAAACGGGTGAAATATAACCTGGATGCAGAGCTGCGCAGGCAGTATAAAAGCCGCAATGTACTGGCTTACGTAGAGGGCAAAAAATCACCTGACACATATATCGTCTTTACCGCGCATTATGACCATCTGGGGACTATGGGCAAGGACGTTTATTTTCCCGGAGCCAATGACAATGCCAGCGGTGTGGCCATGCTGCTGACACTGGCGGAGTACTATTCCCGGCCGGAAAACCAGCCGGATTATTCCGTAGCCTTTATGCTTTTCGGAGCAGAAGAGGCGGGGCTTATCGGTTCCAGGCATTATGTGGAGCATCCTGTGTTTCCGTTAAAGAAGATCCGTTTTCTGATCAATATGGATCTGCTGGGTACCGGTGAGGACGGGCTGATGGTCGTAAATGGTAAAATATTGCCGGATTATTTCAACCTTCTGACCCGGATCAATGAGGAGGAAAATCTGCTCAGGGAAATAAAGAAAAGAGGTGAGGCCGCCAACTCGGATCATTATTTCTTTACAGAGGCCGGAGTGCCTGCTTTTTTTGTATATACGATGGGCGGGATTGCAGCGTATCATGACATTTACGATGTTCCGGAGACCCTGCCGCTCACAGAGTTTGAGGATGTCTTTCGTCTGCTGACCCGCTTTGTGACGGAAATAGACCAATGAGGTATTTTGTAACCATACTTTCCGTATTCGCCTTGCTGCCGACGGTAACAGCGCAGTCGCAGAACTGGCAGATTGTACCGCCCGCCGATACCATGTTTCGTTATCTGGGGCGTATAGATTCTTCCGATCCGGAGGAGTACGCCTTTTATTATCCCGGTATAGAGATCCGGGCTGCTTTTACGGGTGCCAGCTGTTTTCTCCTGCTGGGAAATGAAAGCTTCGGGGCGCAGGATGTCAATGGCAACCCGCACAGCAATTATTATAATGTATTTATTGACGATTCGTTGGCAGTGATTGAGGTGCCGGAGGGGAAGCAGGTGATTAAGGTGGCAGAAAACCTGAACGATACCGTACACCTGCTGCGCCTGTACAAGCGAACGGAAGCAGTATGCGGCCGGGCAACCTTCAGAGGGATCGGGCTTGATCCCGGTGCCGGGCTGGTCCCCTGGCCTGCGGCGCCGCCAGCACTTCGCATCGAGTTTGTCGGCAACTCCATAACCTGCGGCTACGGCAATGAAGGAGATGATGCCTCCTGCGGATTTACCGCGGCCACGGAAAACAACTACCTGAGCTATGGCAGCATTGCAGCGCGGCGCCTGGACGCTGAATACGTGGCCGTGGCCTATAGCGGAAAGGGAGTCATACAAAACTATGACCGCTCTGCTCAAGAGACCTTGCCGGAGATATACCAGCGGATCAATCCATCCGATACAGCCAGCCAGTGGGATTTTGCTCTCTGGAAGCCTGATATAGTAATCCTGAATCTCGGTACCAACGATTTTGCCCATGAGCTGCCCGATTCGGCCGCGTTTGTAACAGCGTATGCCAGCTTTCTGAAGCGGATTGCCGCCTACTATCCCGGCGTGCGGATTGTCTGCCTGATGGGGCCTATGATCAATGACAGCTGGCCGCCGGGCCTGAAAGCTGCTACCGTGTGTCGTTCCTATATAAAAGCCGCCATGAAGCTGGCGGCCACTCCCTATACCGTATTTTTTGAGATGAGCACGCAGGGCCCTTATGGCTTCGGTTGCGACTATCATCCCAATATCCGGCAGCATCAGAAAAATGCAGAGGAATTAAGCGCCTTTATCAGCGACTGGATGGTTTCGGGAAGGTGAGTGATGGCGGAGCGCAGAAAAACGGATGCAGCGAGCGGGAGGCAGAGGTCCTCGAAGCCCCCTGCTCTTTCGGATTTGTAATCCGAAGGCCTTATTATCAGGATTTACAATCCGCTTTCGTCTGCAATAATGAGTTTCAATAGGCTTCTCTCCGCGGTCGTGTGGCACACCGACCGCCATGTATATAGCTGGTAAGTAAAGAATGGTAAAGGCGATGAAAGAAGTATATGCAAATTCCTGATGACGGAGGATATTTCGGTTAATTTATTACTTGATTCACCATATTTATATTTCGGACTGTGTGCCACAGACCGAGGTGAGGGTGGCTGAGGCTCCCGAAGCCCCCTGCTCTTTCGGATTTGTAATCCGAGAGCCTTATTATCAGGATTTACAATCCGCTTTCGTCTGCAATAATGAGTTTCAATAGGTCTCTCTCCGCGGTCGTGTGGCACACCGACCGCAATGTATATAGCTGGTAAGTAAGAGAATGGTATAGACGATGAAAGCAGTATATGCAAATTCCTGATACGGAGGATATTTCGGTTAATTTATTACCTGATTCACCATATTTATATTTCGGCCTGTGTGCCACAGTCTGAGGTGAGGGTGGCTGAGGCTCCCGAAGCCCCCTGCTCTTTCGGATTTGTAATCCGAAGGCCTTATTATCAGGATTTACAATCCGCTTAGTCTGCAATAATGAGTTTCAATAGGCCTCTCTCCGCGGTTGTGTGACACACCGACCGCAATGTATAGAAGAAGTATATTCAAATTCCTGATACGGAGAATATTTCGGTTAATTTACTATCGGATTCACCATATTTATATTTCGGACTGTGTGCCACAGACCGAGGTGAGGAGAGAAGCTCCCGAAGCCCGGGACTATGGCCCCGCCGGTAAGCACCCCCGGATGAATTCTTGTCATTAAATAAGCTTTTCTCTCCGCGGTCGTGTGGCACACCGACCGCCATGTATATAGCTGCTAAGTAAAAGAATGGTATAGACGATGAAAGAAGTATATTCAAATTTCTGATACGGAGGATATTTCGGTTAATTTACTATCGGATTCACCATATTTATATTTCGGCCTGTGTGCCACAGACCGAGGTGAGGGTGGCTGAGGCTCTCTCCGCGGTCGTGTGGCACACCGACCGCCATGTATATAGCTGGTAAGTAAAAGAATGGTAAAGGCGATGAAAGAAGTATATGCAAATTCCTGATACGGAGAATATTTCGGTCAATTTTACTATCGGATTCACCATATTTATATTTCGGCCTGTGTGCCACAGTCTGAGGTGAGGGTGGCTGAGGCTCCCGAAGCCCCCTGCTCTTTCGGATTTGTAATCCGAAGGCCTTATTATCAGGATTTACAATCCGCTTAGTCTGCAATAATGAGTTTCAATAGGCCTCTCTCCGCGGTTGTGTGACACACCGACCGCAATGTATAGAAGAAGTATATTCAAATTCCTGATACGGAGAATATTTCGGTTAATTTACTATCTGATTCACCATATTTATATTTCAGTCTGTGTGCCACAGACCGAGGTGAGGGAAGCGTTCCGCCGGTAAGCGCCCCCGGATGAATTCTTGTCATTAAATAAGCTTTTGTTGTATTATATTAGATTGCAAGTCGTTTGTCGAAATTATAATTTTCTTTGTACATATTTTTGTTTTGGTATTTAGTGTACACTTATTATTTTTGACTCTTTAAATCCTTTTACAACTACACATCTTTTATAATGCTAAAGCATCTTATCGGCCTGGTGTTGCTGGGCTTTTTTGCAGGACTAAGCGCACAGGCACAGCTGCTCAATCTGCCCAACGGAGTAAGTGATATAGGAACCAATACATCCGGAACCGGAGTGGGGATTGGGACAGATGCGCCTACCAGTCTGATTCATGTTTATGATAATTATGGATTTATTCATTTGGATGGGAAGAGGCAACAGCATGTTATCCAGTCTAGTGTAGGAATTCGATTGTCGCATGAGGGAGAAGGAACCTTTTCGATTGCGAGGCATACTTTTCCTTCGCCAGGAAGTGGAAGTACGTTTATGGGATATACGAGTGGCAAACATTTGAATTTTACTTCCAATGGACAGATCCGTTTTGCTGTACACAACTGGGCGGCTAATCCAAGTGTATTAAACGGGCCTTTGGCTCCGTTCCGTTTTGATGATACGGTAGCTGCTCCGAAGATAATTATAGGCGATATTGATACGGTATCCGGTACCCCAAAAAACTTTGAATTGCCGGCTGGTTTCAATTTTGCCGTTCAGCGAAACAGTTATTTTAAAGGAAACGTACAGATCGGAGATGGTAATGGCTCTGCTATGCTTGTTCTGAGAGGATTAGAGCCACATGGCCAGGCAGGGGTTCTTGCATTTGAAGATAGCCGGGGAGCAAGTCATGGCTGGTTTCGCATGACTCATAATTCAGCATCCAATATATTGCGTATACATGCATCAGACAGGGATCATATTTTTACGATACAACGTCCGAGTGGGAATATCGGTATTGGATCTGATCCTGTAACAACTCCTGATGGGGGGGTTAAGTTGTATGTAAGATCTGGAGGTGCAGTAGCATATATTTTTAGAGGATTGACCGGGCATGCGAGTCGTACTGCATATATGAGGCTGGGAAGAGCTTCGGACGAAATGTCCATAGGAATTGCTTCAGTTTCCGGAGATGTTTCCGGAGATGCCGGAGTTGGTGATGTGGTCATCCGTACCGAAGATAGCAATAAGAAAATCATCTTTAATAATGGCAGCGGGGCCTCTACTCTGGTTGTGCAAAAAGATAAAATTGGAGTCGGTATCGCTTCCAACATAGCTGATCGTCTGCATGTCCACAATGGTATCACCCGTATCACGGGTACCGATGCCGCGGCGGATATCAGCACACCAGGCCTGCGTCTGGGCTCTCATTCATCCAATTACTCCTGGATACAGTCTTCGCAGGCTCCTCTGGCGCTCAATCCCAATTCCGGTACCTATGTAGCCATTGGCTTTGATCCCCTCGATCCCACTATCGTGCTGCCCGATCCTCAGGACAATTACAAGCTGATGGTCAAAGGCAAAATGCTGGTAGAGGAGGTAAAAGTACGCCTGGCAGCCAACTGGCCGGATTATGTATTTGCTCCGGACTATAAGCTGGCTCCGCTGGCGGAGGTAGAAAGCTTTATTCAGGAAAATCAGCATCTGCCTCAGGTGCCTTCTGCCGCAACTGTGGAAAAGGAAGGCTTTGAGCTGGCAGCTATGAATGCCCTGCTGCTCAAAAAGGTAGAGGAGCTGACCTTGTATCTGATCGAGCAGAACAAAAAAATGGAAGCGCTGGAAAAACGCCTGGAACGTATCGAAGAATAATTGACTGAATCACCGGATTATAGAATGAATAAGATAACGATACTGCTGACAGGGACATTGCTTATTGCCCTGGTGGCTGCCGGCATGCTGCTGTACAATCAGCGCTCCGGGATCGCCTATGTCGATACCATGAAGCTTATGGAGGGCGCCAGGGATATGCAGGCGCTGCGCGAGCAGATGAAAGCCGAGGCCGCCAAAGTATCTGCCAATGTGGATACGCTGACCGTCGAGTTTGATCAGCTGTTGAAAAAGCATGAGCGGGAACTGGGCTCCATGACTGCCCGCGAAAAAGAGCTATCAGTGGAGCTGCTGAATGCCAAAAGGAAAAGCCTGGTAACGTATCAGCAGGCGGTTCAGAACCAGCTGATGCAGAAAGAGCAGACAGAGACAGAAAATGTGCTGAAGCGGATCAATACCGTCATCGAGGACTATGGTAAGGCCAAGGGATACAAAATGATTCTGGCTACGGCCAATGGCAATATTGCCTATGCTGAGCAGGATATTGATATCACGGAGCAGATTCTGGAGGCGCTGAACCGATAATGCGACCAATCCGGAACATTTTGATATGGGCCCTGCCATTTCTGCTCTGTGCCTGTAGCAAGACACTCAGTCATGAAGAGCTGCTCCGCTATATACAGGAGCCTTCTCACGGACTGACCCGAAAAGAAGAGCAGGGTGTCCTCAGCGCCTGCCTGACTTATCGGCCTTCGGATCTGCTGGTCTGGCAGGAGCTGGGCACTATGCCGGAGATCAGTGACAGCCTGTTGAGAAATGCCAGTGACCGGTACGGCGCCTATTGGTATTTTATCCTCTCACTGAGTCAGAACGGTCGTGATCCTCTGGGCGGCGGACCGGCGCTGGCCGATAATCTGCAAAAGCTCTCCTTTGAGCTGGACAGGTATGTATATGCGGTCATTGATCAGGCTGATACCATAGCCCTGAGCGATTACTATGCTCCGCGCTTATTTGGCATTTCCGGTGCGGCGCCTGTTTTGCTGGCTTTCAGGAAAAAGGAACGCTTTGAGCGGCTGGATATCATTTTTCAGGGCTTTGGCGGAGCCGGTATGCGGTTCCCTTTTTCCCGCAAGGATATAGACCGGATACCTCGTCTCGATTTTCAGCACAAACCCAATAGTTAATACACGCTTTTATCTTAAACCAAGAATATGTTTTTTTTTCGAAAGCATCCCTACTTTCTTCGAATACTTAGTCTGACATGCCTCCTGTCTACCCTGCAGGCTACGCTTGCGCCGACCATTTCCTGGGCGCTGACTGCCGGGCCGACCGCTCCGGAGTTCAGCAGCTTTGAGCCGGTAGATACCACCGATATGGTCAATCTGTCTACAGGAGACTTTACCTATAGCGTTCCTTTGCTTGATGTACCGGGGCCGGAGGGCGGTTATCCGCTGGCTTTGTCCTATCATGCGGGGATTTCTCCGGACTTAGAGGCGTCGTGGGTCGGATTAGGATGGAATCTTAATGCGGGAGCCATTAACCGGTATATAAGTGGAGTTCCAGATGATTTTAATGGTGTTATTCGATCGGTTCATTCATATTGGGATGGCGGACATACGAATTACTATTCAGTAGGAGTCGGATATGGGAAAGCGATGTTTAATCTGACATTTGCAAATGATACCTATAAAGGTCTAGGGATGGGCATAGGACTTGGTATCAGAAGTAAATCTGAGCAGGGAGGAACTATAGGAGCAAGTGTAGGAGTTCAGCCGTATGGAGGGTATTATGCGGGAGCTAGTATCGGACAGGGCGTCAGCGGAGCAAGCCAGCTTGGTATTTCCGGAAGCGTTTCAACAAACTTCAATACAGTAACAACATCAATCGGGGGAAATGGCTTAGGACTATCATTGAGTACCTCATCAAACAATAGTGCAGTACTTGGCGCAGGGGGCGGGACCTATGATTTGAGCTCTAATAAAGCTGGTAAGATTTCAAGTGAAACTTCCGGAATGAATGTCATAATTCCAACACCATACAATATTAACTTTTCTTTAGGATATAATTATCATCGGTATTGGTCAGATGAAAAGGACGAGACAATAGTATATGGTCCTCTGCATTACAGTAAAAACCTCTATAGCCCCACGCATTATCTCAATCCCTCACTTGATTCATATGCTATTTTTGACTTAGATCTGCCGGAAGGCGAGCTGGGTGAGCCGGACAAGCAAAAAGGAGGGAGTTTTCCGGCTTTTGATGATTACATTGTCACAGGACAGGGAATAGGCGGAGTTATCAAGCCATATCTTTTTGAAAATACGCATTTGTTTAGAAAAAGAATAGTCGAAGAGAACCAAAATCCTTATTTATTTCATGTTACATACGGATATACCGATAGAAAAGTAGGTAAGGTGAATTTTAGATTTAAAAATGATTTTTCTAATTCATTTGAGATCAATTCAGATGGATATCCGGATCTCAGTGTTCCCGGCAACTATATCAGCTTAGATCCTGAGATTCGGAATTTTAATCCCCAAGGATTTAACAACTCAACAAATCATTTGGCCGGCTCCCGCCATATTGAATGGTTCACGAACTTTGAAATTAATCAGGGTGTCGCCTACGCGAAAGGATTTATCACGTATGAAGACTTTTATACCGCCAGAACATTGGGAAAATATGATGAATACGACAACCAGAATCTTAAAGATCAGATTGGAGGATTTATGATTACCAATGAGTCGGGGGTCACTTATCATTATTCATTGCCTGTTTATGCTTATGATGAATATTCCAGAAATCAAAATTCAGACAATACGGTGTATAGGGAAAGTCTGTTGAGGCAGCCTTATGCGTATACCTGGCTTCTGACCGGAATTACGGGACCTGATTATGTTGATAGAGGTAATTACGGCTTTTCGGAAGATGATTATGGTTACTGGGTGAAATTTGACTATGGTATGTGGAGTGATGCCTATAAATGGAGAAATCCGGGCACTGACTGGCATAATGATCTTGACTCGGAATTCCGGTTTTATTCGCGGGGTCTAAAAGAGCTCTACTACCTTGACGCGGTTTCTACAAGATCGCATACAGCCGTATTCATTAAAAGTCTCAAATCAGATGGTAAAAGTGTCGCTGACATTGTCAATGGCGGGTTTAACCCCGGTCAACAATTACTCAGTGAAATTGATCTTCCTCAGGGATACGATTTTGGAAGAGTGTATCAAAACGGAGATATGCATTATTACGATATCCCGGTTAGTACATTAAAGCTGGATAAAATCTTATTGCTCTCCAATCAGGAACTGCAGAGGGTTTTACTGGAGGAGATCTCAAGCATATCGTTGCGTGATCTGAAAAGCAACGGAAATTATGGTTCCCGGTCAATTCTTTATAGTGGCGAATTTGAGGATTGTATACTTGTTGATCCTGAGAACTCACTTCTGGATGAATGTACCCCGGTTAGCATCAGCAAAGATGTTCGTATCCCGGAGTACTACGATAATCTGATTGATATTGATGACGGGGCTGTTATTGATAAATTAAATTCAAGGTGCCTTCGCGAAATAAGCTTTAAGACGGATTATAGTTTATGTGGGAATACTCCCAACAGTTTTGATCTGTTTTTTGATGGAAAAATTCCCGGCAAGGGAGCTGACAAAGGCAAATTAACCCTAAATGCACTGTCTTTTAGAGGAAAGCATGGTACGAGTATTTTGCCGGATATCACTTTTGCCTACGGAACAGGAATGGATAATCCTGACTATGACAAGAATAAGCATGATATCTGGGGGATGTACAAGTCAGACTATGTTGATCTGGGAAATGAAAATCTGTCAAGGAGGGTTACTGAAGCGTCTGCGCAACATATTGATGCATGGTCGCTCAGGGAGATACAAACGTCGGTGGGAGCAAAGATTCGGATCGAATATGAGTCAGACCGGTATGCCAGATCGGCAATATATAAACCAGAGTCACTTAGTTTAAAGAGTCTAGAACTGCTACCCAATGGGAATGTTGAAATCCGTTTTCATGAAAGTGATTTGGATCTGACAACTGTATTATCTTTAGAAAATAAGGTGAAGATTACGGCATTATTAGCTTTTCCCCACAAGGTAACACGAGATTCTGAATCAACGGAATATAGTTCGTTTGAACATGAAATAGTAGAATACGCTGAAGAATTATCTGAAATAGTACTTGTTAACTCCGGAGCTATTGAGGTTGCCAATGCTGCTTTATCAGCGAAGCTGAATGAAATTAAATCTCTGAGATTTGCCAACTGCGGATCCAGAGTATTAATGAAGTACAGTTATCTAAAGCCGATAGCACTGGGAGGGGTTTTGAGTTTTTCTACTCCGTTTGGCGCTATTGGTGGCGGGCTTCGTACCAAATCTATTGAGGTATATTCTGAGGAAAATCAGCAGTCATTTATTACCACCTACTTTTATGAACATGAAGGAAAATCTACCGGTATTACATCGTATGAACCATTGGGAAATCTTAAGTCCATTGTACAATTGCCAGCTAACAGCGATTATTTCGTTGCCCAGGCAAGGTCGATGCTATGTGAAAGTACAGCAGAGGTGTTGACTGAGGAATTGAATAAAAAAATAAATCGGAAATCATACAACATGCTTGTTATGACTCGTGACCTTCCGTCGCCTGGCGTTTTTTACGAGAAAGTATATGTTCGGGAGTCAATAAAGGATAAGTATGATGTAGAGATCTATTTACCTGGTAAAAAAGAGTATGAATTCAGCGTGTTCGAAGCGGAAGGAGATTTTTCTGATTTTGAAAGGGAAGCTTCATTAGATGCGAATGATAACCGACTGAAAACAGTTGTTTTAAAAGACTTCACTTCCAGAGTGGGCAATCTGAAACAATATACAGTATATGGCAATGAAGACCAGATTCTGGAGCGCTTAGTAAATGTTTATCTTGAGGATGAAGTTACTAATAACAATGATTATGGGGCTGCGCTTCAGGCACGTTTCAATAACCAAGGCAAAATAGAGCAGCTATATCATGAGTATAAATTTATCGGGGAGGAACAGGCGAAGGCATTTGTTTATAGTCGCAGGATTGAATATCCCTCGGTACTGGTTAGACAGGAGCGTCTCTACAAAAACGGGGTCCGGACAGAATCCCGTAATCTTGAGTTTGATTTCTATGCAGGAGTTCCGGCAAAAGTATTGACATCTGACAGTTATGGCAACTATTACGTATCAGAAGTCACGCCGGCGTATAAAATTCCATCATATAGCAGTATGGGACTGAAAATACACAATTCTTCCAACAAACATATGCTGACCCAGACGGCGAAAAATATGACATATAAAGTTCAGTCAGAAAGTAATCATACACCAGCCGGGCTCATTGCTGCCGGCATCTCTACCTGGAGTACTGGTATCCCGGTCGAGGGTGCCGGACTTCAGTCAGTCTGGCGACCTAACGCAACGTACATATATGGTGGAGATCTGAATACTTCGCTAGCTCATAATGGTTTGTTGGATTATGGAGAATATACTTCCGATGTTTTTAACTCCTGGATCACAGATGTACAACCCCAGAACTCTTCCTGGCTTAAAACATCAGAAATAACTGCATACGATATGTATTCTACTCCCTTGGAAATCAAAGATATAAATGGTAGCTATTCCGCTTTGCGGAAAAACCCGTCCCATACGAACGTTATTGCAGAAGTATACAATGCGAAATATGAGGAATTTGGCTATTCCGGAGCTGAGTATTACACGCAGGGCTACCCGATAGAAGGTGGTGTACATATAGGAGAGGGGATACTGTCTGTTGAGAATGTTCATACCGGAAGAAGAAGCTTATTGCTGGAGCCGGGCAAGAGCGCTTGTTATTTTAGCATAAATGATAATCAGGTTGATATTGGGAAAAAATACCGTGCGACTGTATGGGTATATGCTCTGGGAGCCGGCCTGGCTGGCGTAAAGCTTCAATGCACCCATAACGGGCAAGACTATATAGCGACTCCGGACGAGAGCCTTAAGGCAAGAAATTGGTACCAGCTGAATTTGGACATTACGCCGGCGGCTCAGAGTAAGCTTGAATTCTCAGTGAAAAACGAAGGTAGCCGGGGAGTTTATATTGATGATTTCAGGGTTTGCCCTTTTGAAGTGATGATGAATAGCTATGTATACAATGAGTACGGGGAGCTGGAAGCTGTTCTGGATAATGATCATTTTTATACCCGGTTTGAATATGATAATGCCGGAAGACTGAAAAGTACATTTAAAGAGCTCATACAGGTTCGTGAGAAGAAGGTGAGTGAAGCCTGGTATAACTATAAAGTGAAGTAGATCTGATTTTTTTATTAGTTAACTTATGAAGATACGTTATTTCGTGCTGTTTATATTGGTTCTGTTTTCAGGAGTACTATGTGCTCAGGAACATTTCTATATGCGGTGTGATCAACTGTACGCAGAATTTCCCTATACGGGACCAATTCCTTCAAGTGGCTTATCATGCGGCTCTTATACGCAACTTTGGGCCTTTGAAAGAGAAGCTGGATATTGTGTAACAGGCCCAAATGATCCTGGTAATAAAAACTGTCCTCATCCTGCCGTGAAAATTGACCGGGGTGAGCGAAAGATTAAGGTGTACTTGTACGATTATCCCAATGTATACATGCAGAATCAGGAATATAAAGTGATGGCAAAGTCCTTTCATTTAAATCTGATTCCACCGTGTGAATGGGACTATCATCTGGATTTGCATTTCTTCAGAATTACCAGGGAGAATCCTTCAGTAAATCCCGGGCTCTATATGGCGCAACCCGGTAGCGTAATAAAAGGGAATAACCTTGTCCTGAACTGGGGCATAACTCAGTATTCCAGTATTGAGTCGGTTACATTATATCTTGATGGAAACTCATATGGAAATTACAATGTATCGGGCTCCGAAAATACTACGACTATCCCTACGGGATCATTGACACCCGGTTATCATACGTTTAGGATCGCCGGGACGAATGCCTGTAACTATACCTTTCAGTCCAATATAATTACAGTTGAAGTACTGCCTACTTGTGCGAACAATTCGCTTGCGGAAATTACAGCCAACAGTTTTTTATGGAATGCGCCTGGTTCATCATTTGAAATTATTGAGGGTGGCTATCCCAATGGAGGATACAAAGTAAGTAATGGGGGGCAATATGGGCCTAAATACCTCGGGATAACCAATCTTGCACAAAACTATGAATTTGTGACGGATGCGGGAGAAGATCTGGTATTTCAGAATATGGTAGACGGAGTTGCAGTCTATAAAGTTGAAAGTGAGATTGGTAGTTATGAGATCTCATTAAATAGAAAATCAGGCATCGATCCTTTGGGAAGATGTCCGGTTCCGCCACCTTTCAAGCTATTTGTCGGTGGCAATGATATATACTTTAAAGAATATTGTAGTATCGTCCTGCCAGAATACTTTTATACGCCTGTTTCCAGGATTCCGGGGGTTACCGGGCCGGATGATATTATTTTCAGACACTTTGAATATAGGGTTGAAAGTGCCAGTGAGGTTATTGTCAAGCCCGGAATTACCTTAATGGAAGGGGCCGAACTTAGTGTCGTATACGCTCCGAAAGAAATTACATCCTCGGACCCTGATTATTACAGAAACTTTACGGAGACCGAAGTGTATGATGATTATGGAAATGTTGTCGCGTCAGGTCGCGGTTATTTCGATGATTTGTCCCGGTCTACCCAGTACCAGTATAAAAATATCGCATCCGGAGCGGTGATTGCCGGTCAGCAGTTATATGACCGGACAGGTAAGCCGGCATTGACAACACTACCGGCCCCGGTATTTCTGAAAACCAATCAATATGACAGATGCGGAAATATTGCCCGTCAATGGGAAAATATTGATTATTCCTATAAGACAAACTTTATAGCAACCTCATCAGGTGCCTATAACTATGAGAATTTCGACCTTGCGAAAATTAATTTGCCGGATGCGCTAAGCCAGTCCGAACCAGGGACATTGGGCTGGTATTACAGTCATCTCAATTCGGGTGGGGCAACAGGATTTGAAGAACCTCTTAATCCTCATATACAGTATCCTTTTGTGCAAAATGTCTATGCCAGCGATGGCTCTGATGATCTTTTGCATACTATTCCTCCGGGAGCTGTTTATCGAAATGCGGCAGGATTGCAGCATGTGGGCGAAAACATGCTGGAGGCGGTTCCTGCAAATGATATAGAGATGTTGGCATACAATGCGTTGCGCCTTCATGTTTTCCCCAACGAACCAGCTCCCTTTGTGCCGGCAAATACGTATTACAGGCAAAAATATGTGGATGAGCATGGTATTGAGTCCTGGTCACTAAGTGATAGAGATGGTAATATGCTTATCCATATAGTCAATGACCAGCCCAGGGTAACAAGCTACAGCTTCTATGACTATGCCAACCGGCTTGTAGTAACCATTAGCCCCAATGGTGTAAGCACTTTTAACGGGGTCAATTATGGTGAAATTGATAAAACAATATATGAATACAATGCCTTGGGATGGCTTTTGGCAACAGAAGAATATGACCAGGGAAGAACAGAGCATAAATATCGGAAGGATGGAAGCCGGAGATTCTCCCAGAATGAAGAACAAAGACTGGCAGAGCCTGAAAGGTATAATTACATCACGTATGATAAACAGGCCCGGGTAGTGGAAGCAGGAGAATATTCTACGGGGAATGATGGAATTTCTTTTGCAGGTATTTCTAAAGCGATACTGGAAGATCCGGGGCCTGATGGAGGCTTGCAGGGAGGATTCAGATCTGAGGTGATCCGGGTATGTTACGATGGAACTAATAACGGTCTGAGTGCGCCATTTGAGCAACATTTTGTCCGGGGAAAGATCAGTTGTATCAGAAAAGAAGGAGTGAGTACACTCTGGTACAATTATGATGAGAGAGGGCGTATTGTCCAAACCACCCAATATATTGATGAGCTGGACGCATATTTTGATATCCTGTACCGCTACAATAGTATGGGATTGGTAAAAGAAGTAGCGTATCAGGCAGGAAATCCGGACGCGTATTATCATTATTACGAATATGACGCTGACGGGCGTTTAAAAAAAGTTTATTCCGGTATTACCAGACCCATATACAATAACCAGGCAGAGATACAGAATCTGTCTTCATTGGATCTGCAGGCTACTTATTATTATTATCTGCACGGTCCCCTGAAAAGGGTGGAGCTGGCAGACAATAGTCTTCAGGGGCTTGACTACTATTACACGGCAGAGGGGCGGTTAAAAGCTGTCAATAATCCCAGGGATCTGACTGATCTGAAAGGAGGCTTTAGTCCGGATGTATTCGCATTCAGTCTGGATTATTATAGCGGGGACTATCAGAAAGGAGGCTCAGGTATGTCCAGCCTGAGTTATGCCAATGCTGACCTGTATAATGGAACCATTAAAGGTATGGTATGGAGCCATCAGGATCAGGGACAGGCGGCTTATGGCTATACATATGATAATCAGAATCGCCTTGCCTCAGCGGTATATGGGGTGCCCGACTATAGCGGATTTACATTGCTGCCGGCACCTGATAATGCATACAAGGTATCATCGCTGAGCTATGACCCTAACGGGAATATTCTGGGACTCAGAAGGAACGGAATTGGGGGGGCTGTCCTTCATGATTTCGTTGGTCAATATGATTATTGTCTGGATAATAGCTGTCCGGGAGGCTTGGGCAATAAGCTCTATAGTGTGAATGGCTATGCACAGTATGCCTATAATAGTATCGGACAGATAACGGAAAAAACATACAACGGAGGTGCTGCCAAGCAGATTTTTGAATATACTTCCGGTGGTCTGGTAAAAAATGTAAAGAATATAAGCAATATATATGATGTTGTTTTTGGCTATGATCAGACCGGTAAGCGTCTGAAAAAAGTATCCTATGATGCCAATGGAAATCCGGCGCAGATTACCTGGTATATCAGGGATAATGCGGGTAATCCGTTGAGCATCTATAAGCAGGAACCGGGTAGTCCGGTTCTGAATCAGGCAGAGATACCTGTATATGGTTCGGGGCGTATTGGAGTCTGCTACAGAAACAGCAGTGTATATTCCTATTCCTATGAATTGAGTGATCACCTGGGCAATGTACGGGCTACCATAGGCAGAGAAAAGGTTAATGGCATAGCTCAGGTACATACCTGGATGGATTATTATCCGTTTGGAGAGGTTTTGCCGGGCAGAAACCAGCAGGATAATAACCGGAATCTCTACCAGGGCCAGTTTGCCGAAAAGGATGAAGAGACGGGATATACTGCTTTTGAGCTTCGTATGTACGATCCCGTTATCGGGCGCTGGATGGGACCAGACCCGTACAGGCAGTTTTATTCAGCCTATGTAGGAATGGGTAATAATCCGGTAAGCGGGGTGGACCCGGATGGAGGCTGGTGTTTTGATGGAAGTGGTAATCAGATTGCGTGTCCTGATGGCTATGGTGAGTTTGATAATGCAGATAGTGATTGGTTTGTTTTTGGAGATGAGATAGTTATAAAAGGAAAGATAGGGCTGTTTGACGGGGCTTTCGGCTCAACCTTTAGTGAATATAGTTTCCGGCAACAGGTAGGAATGGTAAGCGGCCGTCTGGAGAGAAGGATGTTTAATTGGGTAAAGGTGGGTAATGATCTGAACCCTCTGGTGGCGGCATCGAATGGAGTAATGGGGTTAGTTACAGGCGAAAATATCTATGGAGAACCCCAGACAGTGTTTTCTTCCAGTGTTAATTTAGTAAGTGCAGCATTGCCATTTGGGATAATAGGGAGAGCAAGTAAGGCGAGTACTCAAGGAGGATTGAACCTTTTCAAATGGGGGGCTCCTCAAACCACGAAAGCGACAGGTTGGAAAGCAGGTGATTATATGCTGCATCTTCCTAATAAAGGCACGCCAGCATTAAATTGGAAAGCCAACTATGGTGCATTGCGTAGAGAAATGGGATTGGGTAAACCTATTTTTGATTCTTACCGGTTGCCTAATGGTAACTTGATACCTACAGGTGGGTTCTTAAATGCGGAAAGGTCAATCCTTCAGGGAAGGGGTTGGATTTATAACCCAGGTAGTGGCGCATGGATGCCACCCGGATTTTAAATTAAGGAGGGTGGCACATGGAATTTAATCAACTCATATCGGCAAAGCTTCATTCCTTGTTTACAGAACATGGATTAAAAATAACCGAGCAATCAAAAGACATTGTAAGGTATGAATCAGCATTACTGCATATCTCGTTAGTTTACAATCCCAGAGAAAATTCAAATAATCTTTGGGTAGGCAAAAGACACTTCAATGCAGTTGAAATAGATAATCAGGTCATGCAAGAGTATTTTAACTCCGACCTAAAACTTGGTAATCTTCCACAGGAGACGTTTGTAAATAATGTGTTCCTGTTTTTTATCGGTGGTGAGGGTGAAAGGTTGTTGGAAGGTGAAGAAAGTGCTTTAGCTGGTCTTGAGAAATTTGATAATCAAAGGAGTTCAGAATACACTGCAACCCTGGTAGAGAAACAAAACCTGGAAGCAGCTAACAAAGCTTGGAAGGATGGGAATTACTCGGATGTAATTAAATACCTGGAGAAGATGAACAAGGACGACCTGCCGGAATCCTTTAAGCAGAAATATAAGATTGCACAACAGAGATTAGGCAATTGAATTTTGAAAGCCTCATTGTGTCATCTAAAAGTGTAATTAATCAATCCTCTCGTCAATGGTTACTGCAACAAATGAGGAGTGGAAGACCAATTATAGATATTGGATTAGATCCTACAAAAGGAGCTCCTAGTATCTTTTACCAAATGGAACAGAACATGATGAAGAATTATTTAAGGCTTCATCCAAATGCATTTCAAGTAATAAAACCATGAAAACAATGATTGACGGAACAAAATATATAGAAGTAGTAAAGCTGTTTTTCTCTTTTCTGATGACTGAATTTGGATTTAGACTATCAAAAGAAACAGAGAACGGGAATGCTTTTTATGATGTAGAATATAGCGATGCAAAGAGAGTTGTTTCTATCTCTTATGAAAATATCGAAGATTATTTACAAGTGATAGTCTTTAAGTTGAAAAATGGAAAACTTCCCGATTATGATGACAAGACACATACGCTACATTTGAATGAACTGAATAAAAGAGTCCTTTCTGAAATTGATAAAAATGAAATAGAAAGAAATAGTGAAGCATTTGATAAATTTGATGCGAAGGATGAGTTGGAACGGAAGCTATTAAAATCGGCTAAGGAGTTGAGATTGGCTTTAAAGCATTGGGATAAAGTTTAGGGTGCATGTGCTGCACGTAATGCCGCTAAGGGGATTACCACGGCTGATGGCTTCTTATTCAGAGGATTTACAGTAAAGACACCTTTCAACATTCCTGTGCAGAGATTCGGTAATATGAGTCTTGGAAAACCTACATTTCCGCATTTAAATTATAACATCGGAGGCACAAAAGGACACCTATTTCTTCAAGATAAAATAACCAATAGAGGAATGTGGGGGGATTTTACAAAATACTTTGGCTTTTAATTATGGAAACATTAGATAAGATAATTCATAATAGTGGCGATTCTATTCTTGATAAGTATTCTTATTCAGATGGTATTTTAACAATAGATTTAGATTTGACTGAATTAGATAAGAAAGTTAAAATAAGAATTAGAACAGATAGTTTGTCATTTAATGATTACTATGTGAACAAGACAGAAGACTTGTATAGAACCTGTAGAATTGAATTTCAAGAGTTGTTAAATATTCTTTCTTTAGAGAATAGTATTTATGTTCCATCAAAAGATTTTGGAAGACTAATGAGTGAAACTAGATTAAGGTTAAATCTAGCATATGGAAAGAAATCCTCTGAGATTAAGTATATCTTTTCTTTGGTTGGTTATGATAGGCTTATAACTTGTACTGTATCAGATTTAGCTTGTATAAATATAGTAGATTAAGAGGGAGCAAGAGAAGTAGTTGCCGCTCTCTCCGCGGTCGTGTGGCACACCGACCGCAATGTATATAGCTGGTAAGTAAAAGAATAGTTGAATTCCTAAGTTATTGGCTGGTGGACAATGGATTGGTAAAAATGGACGATTCTATTCAAGGAATGGGGGCTGTAAAGACAACTGCAAAGACATTACAGGCTGATGAGTAGGTTCGAAGATCCAATTCAATTTGATATAAAAAAGAAAGTCGGAGATGTTGAAATAGCATACTCCAATCTAATGGAAATTTCTCAAGGAGGCCCGGAAGTTGGAAATCTATCAATTAATGGAAAAATGCTGGAAGGTCGCTATGGAGGTCCAGCTATTTGTAAAGATGAATATTTGTACGTGCCGGCTCATGTCAAAAAGTTTTTGGGAACTGGATTCAAGTTGGCAAGGATAAATACAAACACACTTGAAGTGGAACATTTGGGCAAAACCAAGGACCTGATTTTTCTTGACAAAATAGAAGGGATTCACATTTACTTCTTTGAAGATATGAGCAAAACAATTCAAAGGCATTATGAGCTTTGATATATTTTCATATCAAGACTTATTGGCCGCTGGCTGGGACCGGACCCGTACAGGCAGTTTTATTCAGCCTATGTAGGAATGGGCAATAATCCGGTGAGCGAGGTGGATCCGGATGGGGGACTGGTAGGTCCGCCGGATAGAAACGGGGATTTTATTGGTGATACAGATAAGGGAACCGGGCTGGATTACGACATTTGCTTTACCTGGGATGGGAGTAACTGGTTATCAGAAAGAGGGTTTTATTACGATGGGCAGCAGTTTACCATGAACCCTTTGACTGTTTCCACCCATATAAGTTTTGATACTCCGGCATTAAGATCCCTTCTACAATCACAATATACGGGGCCCGCTACCGGAGCTCTTGAGCCGGTATATATCGACTTTGAACTTTTTCTGACTATCTCTCATATCCGGGTCGTTTGGGATTTGTTTCTTCTAGAAATGTTCGAAAGTTTAATCATATACAAACTAGCTTTCCTTGAAAAATGAGAATATTGTTAAATATATATCTAATAATCAGTTTCTTGTCATTTGTGGGCTGTGAGGGTTTTGTTAATATTAGTGGTACGGTCATGGATAAAAGGACAAATCTTCCTGTTTCTGATGTTAGAATTGAATGTTTGAATTGCCGAAAATTTAATGTTCCATTGGCAATTGACAGTATTAATAGAGAGTATATTTATTATACAGATACTACGGGGAATTTTCAAATCAATACTGGACTTACCGGTATCTTTGGCTACAACCCTAAGTTTAGATTAAGATTGCTAAAAGAAGGGTACAAAACCAGAAAAGTGAAAGCCCGGGATATATGTAGGTTTGATTTAGAACCTAATTAATAGTCATGATTCATTCTTTTCCCTAGCGCAAGTCTTCGCGAATTTCCCTATCCCGTGGTCGGTGCACTATTTTCTCCGCGGTCGTGTGGCACACCGACCGCAATGTATATAGCTGTTAAGTAAAAGAATAGTTGAATTCCTGATTACAGAGAATATTTCGACCTGTGTGCCACAGGCCGGGGAAAAAAACCATATACTTCCTGTACAGCTTATCGAATAGTCAGGTCTGAAAACCTGAATTGAAGTTCCGCACAAGTCACCGCTGCGCTAAAGACTTGCGCGAGTATGAGAACTATCCCTTGGTCGGTGCACCATTCTCTCCGCGGTCGTGTGGCACACCGACCGCAATGTATATAGGCTGATAAGTAAAAGAATAGTTGAATTTCTGATTACAGAGAATATTTCGATCTGTGTGCCACAGACCGGGGAAAAGGAAGTATTCTTCAACACAACAACTGTAATCCCAAGATAATTATGGCAAAGAAAGATTTTGATGTAATAGCGAAAGAACAATTCAAATTCCTTGAATCTGATTTTGGTTTTCAATTATCAAAAAGCGAGAAAAAAGATTGGGGATATGAATTAATCTATCTTAATAAGACAACAGGCGTTAAGATAACTTATGAGTTTTGCGAGGCATACATTTTCATTATGCTATATAAGCTTGTAGATGGTGGCTTGGTAGAAAATCCCAGAAGCATTCAAGAAAGTACTGTACTACATGGTTATGGACTTGATGACATAATCAGTCTTCGTAATCCTCAAGCTTTGATTAAACCTACTTACCAGTATGGAGAAGAATCAGAGTATTATAATAAGAAGAAAGGACTAACGCTATATGTTGCTGCTTTTTCGAGTAACTTAAAAGAATATGCCTCAGATGTATTGGCAGGTGATTTCAAAATTTTTGGTGTAGCGCAAAGAGTTGTTAAAGAGCGAGTAAACAAGTACAAATAAAAATGGAACTTCTCTCCGCGGTCGTGTGGCACACCGACCGCAATGTATATAGGCTGATAAGTAAAAGAATAGTTGAATTTCTGATTGCAGAGAATATTTCGACCTGTGTGCCACAGGCCGGGGAAAAAGACTATATACTTCCTGTACAGCTTATCGAATAGTCAGGTCTGAAAACCTGAATTGAAGTTCCGCACAAGTCATCGCTGCGCTAAAGACTTGCGTGAGGATGAGAACCTCAGGTAATCCTCTCTCCTCAACATCCAAGCCTCAATCTTCAACCCCTGTCAACCATACACATAAAAAAAGCGGATTGAGTTTTCAATCCGCTTTTTTCATTGTAAGATAAAACGTCCCTTATTTAACGATAATTCGGAGCAGCTCGGAACCTTTGGCGCCGTTCAGCTGCAGCAGGTATACGCCGGCCTCAAGCTCTTCTACCGATAGCTGCTCACTGGCAGATGACAGCGTAGAGGATTTGAGCACCTTTCCGGTCAGATCCGTGATGACAGCTTTGTCGTAATCGAAAGTGACCTGATTAATAGTAAGCATATTGGTGGCAGGTATCGGGAATACCGAAACACTGCTGCCGGTAGCGGAACGGAGTCCGGTTACCCTGTCTGCGATAAACTCTATATAATCAAGGTTAAAATCGCCTTCATTAATAACCAGTCGGAGCACGTGATCTCCTTTGGGCAGGTAGACCGGCTGTGTCGCTTCTGCAACTCCGTACGTCTGCCATCCTCCGGTGCTTGTTGCCGACAGTCTGGTTCCTTCCAGCGGCTGGCTGTTCAGGAACAGCTGCCATCCGCCTCTGCCGGCATTGGAAGCCATGCGGAATCGTATGATATACGTACCGGTTTGCTGTACATGAACAGTATAGTTCAGCCATTCGCCGGTGGCGGTATAGGCAATGTTATAAGTACCCTGAATGTTTTCCGCCAGCTCTATATCAACTCCTTCGTTCTGGCGGAATGCTCCGCCCTGGTTTTCCGCTTCCGTATCATTGTACCCAACACCCTGTCCGCCAAGGTCAAAATGTTCAGCCTGCAGAATACCCGGAATGGTGATAGGAGCTCCGTTGTACGGCTGACCGGTGCACGCGGTTTTTCCGGTGGTGCCACCCACACACTGGTCGCAGTTGTCCATATAGGCATCCCCGTTGATCTGGCCGGCACAGTCTACCGAGCAGTCCGATTCAGCTATACCGCAGCCGCAGTTGCCAGGTTTGGTTTTGGCAGGATCGTTCGGGCATCCGTCTTCTCCGTTGGATACGCCATCGTTGTCGTCGTCCAGCTGGGAATAGGCGCAGCCGTCGCTGTCAACACTTTCACCTGTAGGTGTGTTCGGACACAGATCGTCGCCGTTGAGCACCCCGTCCTCATCATCGTCAGCGTTAAGCTGTGCCTCGGAACAACCATAGGCATCAACGCTTACACCTTGCGGCGTATCAGGACAGCGATCCTCAATATTCATGACACCGTCTCCGTCATCATCCCCTTCGTTGGCTGCACAGCCGCGGCTGTTTACGACAGCGCCCGGAGGCGTATTGGGGCACAGGTCATCCGGATTGGCCACACCGTCTCCGTCATCATCCCGCTGGAAGCTGGCACATCCGTTGGCATCTACCGTAGCGCCCGGAGGCGTATTGGGACAGCGGTCTTTCTCTTCCTTTATGCCGTCTCCGTCATCGTCGCGTATCGCTGTGCAGGTCTGAGCATTCAGAGCATCATAACCAACACTGAAATCATCCATTTTCCATACGCCGCTGAAAGGCGGGCGGGACCAGCTTTCTCCGGCTCCCGGGTTTACATTCATCTTCACTTTGTTGACCTTGGTAAAATCAAAGTCTGTTGTAATGTAGCAGGGTGTTGTGGAAAAGCCTTTGGCTGCGCATTCTCCCGCATCGTAGGATTCTTTTGAGCCCATGGAAAAGTCAGCGACTACATTCTCCCATTTGTTGAGGGAAAGGGTTTTGCGCATGACAACTCCGCTGTTGGCATTGACCACATTGCCGTTTACGTCTTCCAGCTGGATATCCAGCAAAACGGTGGAGGAGCTGTAATTGGTGCCGGCAAAGTGCACCTTCATTTCGACTACGGGATGTCTGGAAATATCCAGCGGCAGCAGCGTGGTATCGTATTTTGTTCCGTTAAAGGTATAGACTTCTCCGAAAGAGAATCCCATCGTTGCATAAGTCGGATCTGCATTGGTTACCTGTATGACCAGCTCGCCGTTCTGCGTTCCGGCCGAATAGACAGGATTGTTGACATCCGGGCGGTTCCAGTAATTGACATTGGCCAGCGAGTCTTCCGAAAAATCGGTACGGGCATAGCCCTGATAGTTATTGAAGCCGTTGCACACATTGCTTACGAAATCATCCAGAATCGGACATCCGTTCATATTGACAGGCGTGCCTTCCGGTGTATTGGGACAAAGGTCCCTGGCGTCAATGATGCCGTCATTATCCGCGTCTCCCTGCAAGGCAGGGCAGCCCCTGTTGTCTACATACGTGCCCTGAGGTGTATTAGGACACAGGTCTCTTCCGTTGGGTACACCGTCGCCGTCATCGTCCGCGGCAGAATTACACTGCTGGAAATTGTCGGGCTTGCTGATATAGTTGTATATATAATTTCCGGCTTGTGTGCGGTTTGTCCAGTTTTCCAGCGTACACGAGTTGGGCGCCAGGGCTGATGCGCTTTCGTTTTTGTCGACAAAAGCCCAGTTGGCAGAGCTCACCAGCTGACCGCCGGCATTGTTGCCGTCCAGTATGCTCAGCCAAGTGTCCGCGCTGCCGGGGTTAAAGCCACCGTTGCCGGACGCGTCTACCGTGCCCCATTCGGTCGCGAAGACAGGAATCCTGCCCAGTGCCGAACGCAGGTATGCGTAGTCAAAATGTGAGCCTGCGTAAAAGTGGAACGCATACATGACATTATGAGCATTGGCTCCGGTCAGCGGATTATTGGCTGCGTCCCAGACCTTGCTGCTCCAGTCCGGTGTTCCGACCAGAATAATACCTTCCGGATCGTTGGCCCGGATAACAGGAATGACCTGCTCGGCGTATGACTTGATGGTTCCCCAGCTCACGCCGCCGTTGGGCTCGTTGCATATCTCGTACAGCACATGGCGTTTGTCCTTGTAGCGTTCGGACATAAGCTGAAAGAAGGCCTTGGCTTCGTTGATATAGGTCATCGGGTTTCCGTCGGACAGAATATGCCAGTCGATGATCACATACATGCCCTGCTCCTCAGTGAGGTTGACCATATTGTCAATCCAGGTATTCCACTGCTGGCGGTTGCCGTCAATGTATCCTGGTGTGCCGCCGCTTGAAGCGGTATAGATGGCCAGACGGACCAGATCTGATTTCCAGTCTTCTGCCAGTGATTTTACAGAAGCCGGCGTGTAGCAGTTGGTGTGAAACATGACACCGTGCGTGCTCATGCCCCGAAGCTGGACTCCGGAGCCGCATTCGTTGCTTAGCTGATTACCGACTAGCTTGAGTCTCCCGTTCATGGAGAGCGGTGTGTTCTGAGCAAAGCAATGTATAGTTGCTAAAAACATGCTCAAAATGAATAGAAAAAATTTTTTCATTATTTAGACAATTTATTTGAAAAAAAGATGCTAAAGATAGGTATAAAAAAGAAAAAGTCCGGGTTTTTATTGGAAAAATTATAAAATAATCAATCTTTTTCGGGATTAAGATGCTTAAGCGGCAAAAGGTATACTATGAGCTAAGTAATTTCAGAGCCTGATACCGGAGGCATAAAAACGGGAACAGGCCCCACTGATAGCCCGAAGCAGTCGTTCTTTACCGGCAGATATGCCGGAGTTCTTGAGCTTTAAGCTCTAAACCCTTTCTTTAACGATTAAAAACAGTGATAAATCAAATAGATAGCAAAGCAGGCTCTTAAGGCTATAAGATGAAATAGTGGCGGGCGGCAAAATTTTCTTTTCGGAAATTCTGTTTATTCTACAATTGCAACTAGTACTTTTACAGATACAGAACCCATTTGTGTTATGCTCAGATTTGCCCAGTTATCCGGGATATGTACAGAAAGCCGGATTGATATGCATGAAGACCGACCGGTTACACACCTGTTTTTTGACAGCCGCAAAGTGATGCGAAGCCCCGGTACGGTTTTTTTTGCAATCAGATCGGCACACAGAGACGGACATGCTTTTATTCCCCAGCTGTATGCGTCCGGAGTCAGGCAGTTTGTGGTCTCGGACAGCTGGCAAAAAACCGGTGAATACAAAGAGGCCAGCTTTCTGTTTGTGCCGGACACGGTACGTGCGCTGCAGCAGATTGCAGCTTTTCACAGGCAGCGCTTTTCCTTTCCTGTTATCGGCATTACGGGCAGCAATGGCAAAACCATCGTAAAAGAATGGCTCTCTGCCCTGCTTTCAGGCAGCTACCATATCGTAAAGAGCCCGCGTAGCTTCAATTCCCAGATCGGAGTCCCTCTGTCTGTATGGCAAATGGGCGATGAGCACCAGCTGGCCATCATAGAGGCCGGAATCTCAAAGAAAGGGGAAATGGCACAGCTGGAAAAAATAATTCGTCCTCAGATAGGCATCTTTACCAATATAGGCTCTGCGCATGAAGAGGGCTTTGCAGACCGGAGAGAAAAAATCAGGGAAAAGCTCCGCTTGTTTGAAAGCTCGGAGGTGCTGATATACAATTCGGACCAGCCTGAGCTGGGGGATGAGCTAAAAAAATCAGGGATAAAAAATACCTTCTCCTGGGGATGGTCCGGAGAGCATATCCGGATTATAAGCGTAAGTCCCGGTGAGAAGTCGACACATGTGGTAGTTGACTATGAGGGAAAACGCTTGCCGCTGGAAATCCCTTTTAAGGATGCGGCCTCGGTTCAGAATGTGCTTACCTGTCTGGCAACGCTGATTTATCTGAAGCTGGACTATGCCCGGATCGCTGAGGGTATACAGGAGCTGCGGCCTTTGCGGATGCGGCTTGAGCTGAAAGAAGGGATTAACAACTGCCTCCTGATCGATGATGCCTATAATAATGATGTGGCGGGCCTGATCAACGCGCTTGATTTCCTCGACCAGCAAAAGCAAAAGGCAAAAAAGACAGTTATTCTGTCCGATCTTTTTGAATACAGTACCGAACCGGAGCAGTTATACGCCTCCATTGCCGGGATTGTCCGGAGCCGTTCGATAGACAGAGTGATTGGCATCGGAGAGCAGCTCTCGCAGTACGGATACCTCTTTCCTGCAGACAGCCTCTTCTTTCAGGATACCGATGCATTTCTGAAAAGCATGGATACGGCACAATTTGCCGATGAGCTTCTGCTGATAAAAGGCGCGAGGACCTTTCAGTTCGAACGTATCGTACACTGGCTTACCGGGCGGCTGCATGGTACTGCGCTCGAGATTAATCTTGATGCGCTGAGCCACAATCTCAATTTTTTCCGGTCGCGTCTCAGCGCCGGCACCAGGCTGATGGTCATGGTCAAGGCCCTGGCGTACGGAGCCGGCAGCGTAGAGGTGGCGGGCTTATTGCAGTTTCACAAGGTCGATTATCTGGGGGTTGCCTACGCGGATGAAGGAATCCGCCTGCGCCAGCAGGGGATTTCAATGCCCGTCATGGTGATGAACCCTTCCCTGGATGCTTTTCATAAAATGCTTCAGTATAATCTGGAGCCGGAAATATACAGCTTCAGGCTGCTTCGGGCGCTTCTTTCGGTCAGGACACCTGAAGACAAAAAAATGGTTATTCACCTCAAGCTGGATACCGGCATGCACCGCCTGGGATTTGAGGAAAGAGAGCTGGAGGAGCTGATTGCCGTTCTCCGGCAGCATAGCGGAAGGCTTGAAGTGCGTTCCGTATTTACCCATCTTGCTGCTGCGGATGACGCCGTCTTCAGCGATTTTACCGGCATGCAGCTTGACCGCTTCGAATCGATGGTGACAAGAATCGAAGAGGCCCTCGGATACAGTGTCATCCGGCATGCGCTTAATTCGGCCGGTATTATCCGGTATACCGACAGGCAAATGGATATGGTCCGCCTGGGCATCGGTCTCTACGGCGTAGATGCGACCGGCATGCATCAGGAAGCGCTGTTGCCGGTCAGTACCCTGAAGACGACAATTTCCCAGATCAGGCAGCTCGAGCCGGGAGAAACCGTAGGCTACAGCAGGAAAGGGAAAGTCAGCAGTCCGAAAAAAATCGGTACCGTCGCTATCGGATATGCGGACGGCTATGACAGGAGATTTGGCAACGGGGTGGGAAAAGTGCTGGTCAGCAATGTGCTGTGTCCGGTGATCGGCAATGTCTGTATGGATATGTGCATGGTAGATCTTACGGGCGTGGATGCACGCGAAGGTGATTCGGTAGTTGTATTCGGAGAGAGGCCATCGATTACGGACTGTGCGAAAGCGATCGGTACAATCCCGTATGAGATACTGACCAGTGTGGGTGAACGGGTAAAGAGAATCTTTTATACCGAATAAAATTACGGCTGCAAACCAACGTTAAATTTTGAGATTTTGATTTTGTCTTTACGCGAATTGAGGTTACCTTTGTTTGAATCCATTCTAAATAACGCATGAGTATTACTGAAAAAAGTCTGGCAGAGCTGCGTGTTGGTGAGAAAGGAACCATCCGGACGATTCTGGATGAAGATGTTTCTGTCAAATTGTTCGAGATGGGCTGTCTGCCCGGGGTGGAAGTACGCATGTGCTGCCGCGCTCCCTTTGGCGGTCCGGTATGTTTTGCCGTTTCCGGCTATCATTTATCACTTCGGAAGGATGAGGCCAGCCTGGTAATGCTTCATGATTGAAATGACTACAAAAAAAAATCTCAACATTGCCCTTCTCGGTAATCCGAACTCCGGAAAATCATCCCTTTTCAACCATCTGACCGGTTTAAACCAGAAAGTAGGCAATTTTCCCGGTGTTACCGTTGACAAAAAGATCGGGAAGGCCGGAATAACCGACACAATTCAGGCGGATATTATTGATCTGCCGGGGATATATAGCTTATACCCGCGCTCCGTTGACGAGCAGGTTGTTTATGACTATTTAAATGACCGGAAGTCAGAAGATTTTCCGGATCTGCTGCTGGTCGTCGCAGATGCTTCCAATCTGAAACGAAATCTTTTTCTGTACAGTCAGCTGTATGACCTGGGTATTCCCCTGATTCTGGTGCTGACCATGACCGATATTGCGCAGGAGCACGGGCTGAAGCTGGAAACCGGTGCGCTGCAGAATATTCTGAAAGTGCCGGTCGTGCTCATGAATGCCCGGACCGGCAAAAACCTTTTCCGTCTCAGGGAGCTGATTGCCTCTGAAACCGAGCATCCCGGAGGCTATACGTTTCCGGTCGATGAGCTGGCGCCGGAGCTGATTGCAGAGCTTAAGACAGTGTTTGATCTGGACAATTCCGCGCAGGCGCTTCATCTGGCGCATCGCTATGATCAGATAGCCGGATTGAAGGAGGAGCAGAGACAGCAGGTCCGCGCTATAGTAAAAAAGCACAATTTCAACAGCAGAGCTTTGCAGGTAAGCGAAACCATGAATCGTTACGCTTTTGTGGATTCGGTCGTGGCGCAGGTGCAAAGCGGACAGGGTAAGCCTTCCTTCAGCGAAAAGCTTGACCGTATACTGACACACGGCGTATGGGGATACCTCATATTTTTCCTTATCCTGTTTATCGTATTTCAGGCCATTTTCTCCTGGGCTTCGCTGCCTATGGATCTTATTGATCAGGGATTTGGCGCACTGGCTTCGCTGGCAGAGGAACATCTTCCGGAAGGCCCCTTTACCAGTCTGCTCACGGAAGGCATCATTGCCGGACTGGGCGGGATTGTTATTTTTATTCCGCAGATCGCCATCCTGTTTGCGTTCATTTCCTTGCTCGAAGAGTCCGGTTATATGGCCAGAGTCATGTTTATCATGGACAAGTTTATGCGCAAATTTGGCATGAACGGCCGCAGCGTAGTACCCCTGATTTCCGGAGTAGCCTGTGCCGTGCCGGCCATTATGGCGGCCAGGAGCATCGACAATGTCAAGGAAAGGCTGATCACCATATTTGTAACTCCCTTTATGAGCTGCTCGGCCCGGATCCCCGTTTATACGGTATTGATTGCCCTGGTTATTCCGTCTGTTTCATACGGCGGCTTTATAAACCTGCAGGGACTGGTGCTGATGCTGCTGTACCTGGCGGGTTTTGGCATGGCTGTCCTGACGGGAATCATTATGAACAGGCTGATGAAGGTAGAAGGCCCCAGGAGCTTTTTTATCCTGGAATTTCCGACCTACAAAATGCCCCGCTGGAAAAATGTGCTGCTCACCATCCTGGAAAAAGTAAAGTCATTTACATTCGAGGCCGGAAAAGTGATTATGGCTATTTCCGTTGTGCTCTGGGTGCTGGCTACCTACGGGCCCGCCGATAAGATCGAGAGTGGTAAGGAAGAAGCAGTATTTAAGGCGCAGATGCAGAATCTGTCGGAAGAAGATACGGAGCATCTGGTTTCTTCTGCTGCGCTGGAAAACTCCTATGCCGGGCATCTGGGAAAATTTATTGAGCCTGTCATCCGGCCGCTGGGCTTTGACTGGAAGATCGGAATTGCGCTGATTACCTCATTTGCCGCACGCGAGGTTTTTGTGGGAACCATGGCTACCATATACAGCATAGGAGATGATGCAGAGGAAACATCCGTAATGGAACGAATGCGAAAAGAGCTCCATCCGGTCACCGGTGAGCCGTTTTATAATCTGCCCATGGGCTTGTCGCTCCTGGTATTTTATGCCTTTGCCATGCAGTGTATGAGCACGCTGGCCATTGTGTACCGGGAAACAAAAGGGTTTAAATGGCCGCTGATCCAGTTTTTTACGATGAGCGGAATCGCTTATGTATGCAGCCTGATCGTATTTAATCTCTTTTCCTGAAAGTTTTGACGGGGGGCTGAGACTCCCGAATGTTTTGCCGGGGGCTGAGGTTCTCGAAACCCTCTCGATTAGCCTCTGATTTTAAGAGTTAGTAAGTGCTATCCCTTATCTCCAAAATACTTAGTATGCAGAGGCTTCGGTCTCTACGATAACGGGTTTCTTTTCCGGCGATATCTTTTTTTCTTCGGGAGCTTCAGGCAGCGACGGAGACCGCAGGCTGAAGCCCTCGAAAGTTTTGCCGGGGGCTGAGGTTCTCGAAGCCCTCTCGATTAGCCTCTGATTTTAAGAGTTAGTAAGTGCTATCCCTTATCTCCAAAATACTTAGTATGCAGAGGCTTTGGTTTCTATCGATAACGGATTTCTTCTTCGGCGATATCTTTGCCTTCGGGAGCTTCAGGCAACGACGGAGACCGCAGGCTGAGGCTCCCGAAGCCTGTGCGATATTCACAGAAGGCTGAGCCTAATGTTTTTCCGGCAGAGTATTCCGGACCTCAATAAGTCCGTCCCCGTCGCGATCTTTGAGCCTTAAGCTATAGACTTCTGCCTGCTTCTGATAACTTTTACAGCAAAAACAGGTTACTTTTCTTCGCTGCTCCGGATTTAACTCATGATATCGTAATAAAAATTGTAAAAAAAGTTCACGCCGTTGAAAAAAAAATGTAATTTTAAAAATTAATTTTTTCAATTTAACTATATACCATACATACAACTTAATCTTTCACTATGAAGAAAATGCTACATTTGATGATGTGCTTTCTGAAAAACGGGATGAGAATCAGGGTGTCGCTCAGTGCGTTGACGGCTTTCCTGGTAATCTTTTCGCTTGCGAAAGAGGCTTCGGCCCAGTCGTACCCCTTTCCTCAGAATGTAGATTATTCCTTCGGTTTAGCGAAACCTACCGGAGTCAGTCAGCAACATGTTGTTGCGGCTTATAATCACTGGGTAGATAACTACGTGACTGCAAGTCAGGCTTGCGGTTTTCGCAGGGTTATCTTTGATTACTATCCCGGGACTACCAGAGGTAAGGCAGACCGTTCCAGAACAGTATCCGAAGGTATTGCCTACGGTATGCTGATCTCGGCCTATATGGGTGATCGCAGTCTGTTTGACGACCTGTGGGGATACTATAAGCGCCACAGAAACGAGAATGGCGTAATGCACTGGATGATTGAAAACTGTCAGGTAGTAGGCCGGAATGGTGCTTCCGATGCGGAGCTGGATGTGGCAATGGCCCTGATTGTGGCCTCGCATCAGTGGCAGTCGGATTCATATGTCAATGATGCCAAGATGATGATCCGCATCATTCGGGAGAAACAGTTTGAAGGCGACGTTTTGAAGCCGGGAGATATGTTCGGAGGAAACAATCTGGTGTGTCCTTCTTACTTTTCACCCGCTTACTATAAAGTATTTAAAGACTATGACCCGGGACAGGGTGCCTTTTGGGACGCGGCGATTGCCAAATCCTATCAGATTATCAACGCAGCAGGCGGAACCTCCGGGCTGGTACCCGACTGGTGTACCGCTGCCGGACAGGTATCATCGCTTGCGGCGCAAAACGGCTATGAAGATCAGGGCAAAAACTTTATCTTCGATGCGATTCGTACGCCTTTCCGTGCGGGAATCGATTATCTCTGGCACGGAACTCCTGCGGCCAAGACCTATTGCGAAAAGATCTCAACCTGGTTGATGAATAACCATAGCTCTCCTGGCCAGATCGGATCCAAATATGGGACCAGGCTTAATAACAATGAAGGAGCTAGGCTTTCGAGCTATTCAAACAATACGTTCTTAGGTTGTTTTGCTGTAGGTTTGATGGGAACGGATCTGGGGACAAATGCTCAGAACTATCTGAATCAGATCTATCAGACCAATCTGAACCTGAACCCGGGTTACGGGGAATATTTCAATGCTTCGTTCAAGATGCTGTCCCTGCTGGTGCTGACCGGTAACTTTTATCTGCCACCGCCCGATCAGTGCGAGGGGCCTGAGCTGGGGGATAACCGCTCACTTTGTGAGGGCTCCATTACGCTGAATGCCGGAGTGGCAAACAGAACCTATGTATGGAGAAGAAACGGCACGGTGATCAACGGACAAACAGCCAGAACACTGGCTGTAACACAGCCCGGAAACTATGAGGTAATTGCTACGGACCCTTCCGGTTGTGTGCGAAGAGATAAAGTGGAGATTTTACCCGCAGAAGTAAAAGCAGACTTTGTAGCACAAAAAGGGCCTGGTAATATTACGCTTATCAATACCTCAACGGGTGGTATATCAGATTATTCATGGGTTATTAATGGTGGCATACATACCAGCCATCAGTTTGGGACAGACAGAGATGCCCTTATTGATCAGCTTGCTGCCGGACCTTATGAAATTACACTTACTGTAAATAACTCCGGTTTTGGTTGCTCGCAAACCTCCAACGTTACAAAAACGGTAATTATCGGAGATGGTGTTGGAGTGGCTATGGACGATTTTAATTACTTGTATGAGAAGGGAATTGTTGTCTGGGATTTGGCTGGGGCAGCAGATGCGCCGTTCTTTGATCCTATTCCTAAAAAAGAATGTTCAAGAGAAGTGTACGATGCGGGCGGGGTGAAGGATTGTTTTAACTTACCTTGTTCTTATCTGAAAGTTGTAGCTCATGGAACGGATGATCCATATAAACCCTTTGGAATCGGGTTTGAGCGGGAGGCCGGTCCTATGGACCTGACGGATGTACCATACGTCAGTCTGAAAATAAAGACTTCTGCGGATATTGAGCTGGGTGTAAAGCTACAGACTGGTACAATTGCCAGTGATCCTTTATTTGTTACTCTTGCGGCAGGAGTAGAAGAGGTAGTCAATCTGGATTTCACTACGATGACAACCGGTTGGGATAACGCAGCAAGTAAGGCTGCGACTATTACAGCTTACAATGCGGTTAATGCGATTCAGTTTGTCCCGTTTCAGAAAGATGCCGATTGGGCCGGAACGATAGAAATTGACTGGATTGTGATAGGTGCTAAGAGTTTGGCGCCTCCAAGCTTCAATATAGAAACAGACGAGCTTGGCTTTACCAAATACGGAGCCGATGGGGAACCATTGTCATCTTGGTCCGGAGAGTTTAATGCTTGTGACGGGAATGCTGTAGTTGAGGCAAAAGCTTGTACTGCTGATGAAGTTAGGTGGTTCTCCGGAAATACGTTGCTGGGAACTGGCTCTACTATAGAGCTTACGCCGGGAACCTATATGGTGCACCTGGTAAATCAGGGCGGTGTTACTGTTGACACGTTCACAGTGAAAGGTGCCAATTTAAAAGCCGAGTTTACCCATGCTGTTGAGTCGAACGGAAGAGGAATCAGGTTATTTAATAATTCAACCGATTTTGATTCTTGGGAGTGGGATTATGGGACCGTGCCTGGTAATGCACATGCGCCAACTTGGGATGTAGGATTTAACTACTACGAAGAAGATGGTATTTATAATGTCTGTTTGACTGTTCAGAATGCGACTTGTAGTACTACGGACAGAATCTGTAAAGAAATCGAGGTAAAATGCGAGGCTCCTCTATCCCCTATAAGCAACTTTACTTATAATGGAACGCCTGTGGAGAATGATACCATTTCACTTTGTTCGGGAAATGAAGCGTTGATACGTATTGATGCTGTAGACAATGCCGCGGACAAAGGCTATGGATGGTATGGAGTCGGCTTGGCTTCATTGAGTGATACGAACTTTGTAGAAAGAATATTCTCTGCCTCTCACTGGCTGAAAGTGGAGGCTTATAATATTTGTGGTGAAAAAGTAGACGACTCTGTATATGTAAATGTTCTTCCTGCTGCGACGGCTGACTTTACGTTTGAGCGTATTTCTGAAACAGCAATGAAATATGCTTTCGAAGCAGAATGGGTGGGTGATGAAGATAAAGTAACGTATTCCTGGACATGGGGTAGTGTGGTAATCGGTACAGGTATATATATAGAGTACGAGTTTGAGACAGACGGAGTAAAAGAAGTTACACTGACTGTAATTAACGAGTGTGGTTCTGATGAAGCCACCAAGCAGGTTGGCTGTACCTATCCTGTAGTTGCCAATGCAACAATTACCGGTTTGAATTCAATCTGCGGTGCTGTGAATTGCCAGTCCTATTCCGTAGCCGGAATTACCGGTGCGGATGATATTACCTGGTCTGCTGCCACCGGTGGAACTCTGTGTCAGCAATCGGGAAATACAGCTTCTTTCTCCTTTACTCAGTCTTCAACAATCAGAGTAGTTGCTTCCAATGCGTGCGGCGATGCTGCACCGGTAACACTGGATGTGGAGATTAAGCAAAAGCCGGCTACCTCTGCCATCAGCGGAGAAGCAGCGCCTGCGTGCGCTTCAGCCGGCAATGTGTATTCTGTAACCGGATCGGCCGGGTCTTCCTATCAGTGGACAGTGCCTTCCGGAGCTCAGATTGTTTCCGGAAATAATACCAATAGTATTACAGTTGATTTCGGAACAACGAACGGAGCGATTACGGTAGTAGAGACTTCGGCAGATGGTTGTGTGGGCGATGCGAAAGAGCTGGCTGTAATGCTGGAAGGTTGTGCGCTTTCTGCGAACTTCTCTGTCAGCTCCGCGACAGTATGTACCGATGCCGCTGTTACCTTTACGGATCTGTCGACCGGTGTTACACCAAACACTGTCTATGCCTGGTCATTTGGTACAGGTGCATCTCCTGCTACGGTAACTACAAAAGGGCCGCATCAGGTAACTTACACCACAACCGGGCCTAAAACCGTGAAGCTGGTTATCACGCTTGGTACGCTTCAGGAAGAGCATACCATGGAAATCAATGTCGGTGCCAAGCCGGTGTCTCCGGCCAGCATGACTGGTCCTGAAGTGCTTTGTCCCGGCGAAAGCGGAACATATAGTATAACTACAGTGGCCAATGCGACCAAATACAACTGGACCTACCCTGTAGGCGCAACAGTGAGCCAGAATAATAATCAGCTTACGGTAACGCTTGGCAACAGCGGAGGTGCAATTTCTGTAACTCCTGAGAATACCTGCGGTACAGGAACGGCTGTTTCGAAAACGGTAACGCGTGGTACGCAGCCGTCTACTTCTGCGATTAATGGCCTTGCTTCAGGATACTGCAAGGATAAAATAACCTATTCAGTGACAGGCGGTCAGGGATCCACCTATCAGTGGACGATCCCGCAGGCACATACGCTGATATCCGGAAACGGGACAAACACTGTGGTCATAGAGCTTGGATCAGTGGTGGGTGAGAGTACGATTTCGGTCGTGGAAACAACCTCTACCGGCTGTGTTGGTACGGCTGTTCCCAAAGTGGTGACGGTTGATGGTTGCGGGCTTACCGCCAACTTTACACCTTCAACGGCAACTCCTTGTGTTGGTACAGCGATGACCTTTACAGGAACCTCTTCGGCTTCTCCGAATGCTACGTATTCCTGGAACTTTGGTGAGGGGGCGACTCCTGCTACTTCCTTCCAGAGTCATAAAGATGCGCCGATTTCAGTGACGTACTCAACGGCTGGTACGAAGACCGTAACGCTTACTGTAAGTGATAACGGAGAGTCGGATGTAAAAACGTTTCCTCTGAATGTCGGGGTGAAGCCTGAAATTACAGGACAGATTTCCGGTCCGTCTACTGTTTGTAAAGACGTGACAGCTCAGTTCAGCATCACTGCTGTGCAGGGAGTTTCCGTTTATCAGTGGTCAGCTACAGGCGGCGCTGCTGTAACAGGAACTTCTTCGACTGTTTCCATAAAGTTTGCCTCAGGATCTTCTGTGGTCAGAGTAAGCGCAAGCAATAGCTGCGGTACCTCTGCTCCGGTTCAGAAAGAGGTCACTGTTTTTGACGAGGGAGTAGCATCTGTTAGCATCGATGTGCCCAAGACAACGATAAAAGAAGGTGAGCGTCTGACGTTTGCGGCGATCAGCCAGAATGGCGGAGATGCGGCTTCTTATTCCTGGTACGTCAATGATCTGTTTGTTGGCTCGGGAACGGAATATTCTTCAACGAGCCTTCAAAATGGTGATGAAGTATATGTAACCATGCTTTCCAGCGTTTCATGCGTGCTTGTTAAGGAGGTTACCTCTGCTCCTGTTACAATTACCGTGGAGGAAATTCAGCCCGGCGAAGCTTTCGCAGGAGCTGATATGGAAACCTGTGATGAGTTTGTAAGGCTGGATGCGAATGTTCCGACCTGCAACAGCGGAGCTGCTACAGGAACCTGGACATTGGTTGAGGGAAGCGGAAACTTTGCTATGCCGAATGTAGCGAAATCGCTTGTCAGCGGACTGGCTCCGGGAAGGAACGTGTTCCGTTGGACTGTTTCCTGTGGCGGAACATCAAACTATGACGATGTCGTTGTCACACTGAAAATGCCTACGGTTAGCATAACCGCTGATAAAACGGAGATTTGTGAAGGAACCAGTGTTACCTTCAGGGCAACTGTTTCGGATGCCGGAACTAATGATACCTATCAGTGGACGCTGAATAGTAATAATGTGGGAACAAACCCGACATTTACTTCTGCTACGCTGGCTAATAATGATAATGTTCGTCTGACGTATGGCTCTTCAGTTTGTGCGACTACGAAGACCCTTCAGTCAAATGTAATCAGGATGACTGTGTCTGCGCAGCCAACAACATCCGTTGCAGGATCTGCGATCAGCACAGATGTGCCTCAGGCATCTCTTAAAGCGAATACTCCTTCTGTAGGACAGGGAACATGGACGGTTGTTTCCGGTTCCGGAACATTTGTGAACCCGAACAGCCCGAATACAGTCGTAAGAAATCTGACTACAGGAAGAAATGAATTCCAGTGGACAATTACTAATGGAGTTTGTAATGCAAGTGAATCCCGTGTAAGTGTTACGTATGGTACAACACCGGTTATTGATGGTGGCATCACAGGTCCTCCTTCTGTCACAGAAGGCGAAACTGCAACGTATTCCGTTCCGAATATTCCCGGAGCTGAGTTTGTCTGGTCTGTTCCTGCCGGGGCAACAATTGTCAGTGGACAGGGTACCAATACGATTACCGTACGTTTTGGAAACGGAGTTTCCGGCCCTGTTTCAGTTCATGCTGAAAATGATTTTGGTGCTGGTCCGGCCGTAAGTCTGCCGGTTGTTTCGGTACCAGGTGTTGTGAAACCTGTCATTATTGGTCCTTCCAGAGTGCAGACAGGAAAAATGGTTGAGTTTTCGATTCAGAATCCTGAGCAATTCCAGACTATATCCTGGAGCTTGCCGGCTGGCATACAGAAGATTGATGAAGACAAGGTGTCGGGAACAATTATTGTTCAGATCTTGAGTACCTTTGAGAGTGGAACCCTTGTTGTTTCTGTAACCAGTATGTCTGGGAAGTCTGAAAGTGCACCGAAAGAGCTTGTTGCTGGCTCAAAACCTGTTAAGGAAACAATTGATGGTCCGACAATCGTAGAGCCATTTAAGGAATATACCTATAAAGTGCCTTTCTATGAAGGTTCTACTTGGGAATGGTCTTTGCCTGCCGGAGCTGTCATCGTTGCTGACAATGGTAATGAAATTACGGTCAGATTCGGGGAGAATGTGGACGGTATTGTTTCTGTAATAGAAAGGAATAACGGTAATTCAGCAGAGTCTAATCTTCAGGTTAACGGAGTGGTTGGCTATGGCAATGCGCTGGCTGTAAGCTTCGAAGTGTATCCTAACCCGTTTGCAAATCAGGCGACCATCTTTGTAAATACACCTTCAACGATGCCAGTATCGGTGTCTGTGGTGAATGAGCAAGGACTGGTTGTAAAGGAATCGGCTAATTACTATACGAATCAGGCGATTATGCTTGGCGCTGATCTGAATACCGGAGTTTACTTTGTGAAGGTAACAATGGAGAACAGAACAGAAGTGTTCAAGCTTGTGAAGATTAAATAAGAAGACCTTATTTGATGATATAAAAGGGCTGTCTTTTCAGACAGCCCTTTTGTTTTACTGAGCATCAGACTTTAACTTATTGTTTTATAGGTATTTTTATATGACATTATATGGTTAAGAGTCTTATTGAGAAAATATATTGGGTAGTTTGCTATCTTCCCTGGCTGTACATCATCGCTTTTTACTCCTATGTGCTTCGGGCAATTATCAGGCTAAACTATGTGCCATCTTTTGACAACCCTGATCCTAAGGTGCTAGGATTTTATTTTCATCATGCACTGATTTATTTACTTTGGGAGTTTTCGATGTGGGCAGTAGTGGCATGGGGCATACTACGGCTTGTTATGTACTTTATGGAAATAAAGGTCTCAAAACGTGAAACTAAAGTATTTACAATAGCGGTGATTGTTTTCATCTATAATATAATCATTGATCCTTTTATGACGTGGTTTGTGGATTGATTATTTTATTGTGATTCGCGTTTCGACTGATATGAATTATAGAGTTATTTTTGCATAGCAAATGGCTATTATTGATAACTGCAACAACTCCGATTCAGTTAGCTCCAGGCTTGTATTTTAGAGTGTTTCATTTCAATTCTCCTTGATAAAACTATGAAAATATTACGATTAATACTCTTTGTATTCTTAGCCGCCTGTACAGGAAAAAACTCTGAATATTATCAGGAGTCGGAAGGTAATGATGTTGTTGTTAATAATGAGATTGAAGTCTCAGCGGATGTGGTAGATTCGATAGAGTCTTTAAAGACAACAAGTCAGGTTCTTAGTGAGAAAGAATCAGTTGATAAAAAAGAATATAGGGGTAAGCCGGATTTGCCTATGTCTGCCGCGCCACAAGAATTTTATATCGGGACGAAGGATACGTTGCTAATAACACAGAAGGGTTCTCGTATTTATATTCCGGAAAAATGTTTTACAGCTGCCGAATCAAAAAAGGTCAGCTTGCATATACGGGAGGCATTTACCAAAAAAGAAATGCTGATGAACGGTCTTCAAACTATTAACAACGATAAGCTTTTGATCGCGAACGGAATGATCGAAATTCGTGCCTGGATTGACGGGAAACCGGTCGAGATTGCCAGAGGTAAAAATATTATGATAGAATTGCCGCATAAGAATATTGCAAAGGAATACAAAATATTCGATGGCGATTGGGAGGACAACAAAATGAATTGGGCCAATCCGAGGGAAATTTCCAGGGAAATGCTGCCGATTCCAATGAAGTATTTATCGCCCAGGAGCTTGGTTTTTGCGGGGTATTCAAAGCCATTGTTTGATAAGATTCAGCATGATAAGGATACGTACGAGAATACTTATATAGCAACCGCTCAGTTTGGAGAGCGTTTTGTCGCGATAGCAGGGATACGTGATGGACAAATAATGAGTGATGCATTGGACTTTTACCTGAATAATCTTAAGAAACCGCTCTGGGAGGTTGATCTAGCTATTTACAACTTTCTTAATACTCTAAAGAGTTCGGAATATGGGTTTCTGACAGAGGACGATATCGTCCACTATCAGCATTATACGCAGAAATTCAGGAATTTCTCCGAGGAAAGGTTGACATATGTAAAAAGCAGGTTATCGGATAGGGATTCGGCCTTAATTAATAGATACATTCAATCCAATGGCAGCGATGCAATAGTTGCAAATATTGTTTTTAATTCATTTTCTGTTTCCCGGTTAGGTTGGTATAATATTGATAAGTTTCTTCTTGTGGAGGGTATTAGAGGAAATCGTCAGAAGGCTACTATTGATACTGTACTAAAATCTACCAGGGTTTTTTTGATATTAAAAAATTATAATTCGGTATTGGAAGGTTATCAGAAAGCTGATGGGAGAGAATTTAGTTTCTCAAAAGAATCAAAGTCACTTATTATATTACCGATTGGTGAACCTGCGCTTGTTGTAGCCATTGGTATTGATGATCAGGAACAGATACATCTGGCTTTTGAAGAATTTATCATTGATAAAAATCCCAGGCCTGTTTCCCTCAAAATGGAAAACACTGGCAGTTCGGATATGGAGAAGGTGATTCAGGAAAAGCTAAAAATCTAATTTCCTGTTTTTCACAAGAAGCCGGTTGTTTATCAAGCCATTGTTGAAATACTGAATATGCGATTTCAGCAATTCGGTATCGGCGTGCAGCTGAGATGGTAAGAGTTCTGAATCTTGAGTCGCTGAGAACGGATTTGGCTGTATGCTGTTCAGTGTATTGTCAGAATACTGAACAACATATTGCTGACGTATAAGTCTGTATACCCCATTGGTCTGGTTAATCGCAAAACCTTTGTCGTGGCCCGCAAATACGGAGTAGCCAAAGGGAGTAGTCGCTTCGTCTTTTATTCCCAGATAATCTGTAATGCTTGGGCTGATATCTGTCTGCTGCACCACACGGCTGGTATCTGCCTGCAATGTGGTCTGAGGCTTGAAGAATATCAGCGGAATGAGGTAATCACCCGCCTCGCTCTTATAGCTGTCTTCAGAATGCTCCTGTGTGTGGTCAGCCGTGATTATGAACAATGTATTACTATACCAGTCCATATGGCGTGCTTCTTCAAAAAAGCGCCTTAAAGCGTAATCTGTATAACCTATAGTCTCATGAATAGGCAGGGGTCCTTTGGGAAATCGGTTTACATGCTTCGGAGGAATGCTGTATGGCGGATGAGAGCTGAGGGTAAAGACAGCGCTGCAGAAAGGCTGCGGAGTAGAATTCAGCTTGCTCGCATAAAATTGCAGAAAAGGCTCATCGTAAATGCCCCATTTGCCGTCATAGTCTTTCTTTATTTCCGGATACTCGTTCATGCCGTAGTAATGATCAAAGCCGGCCTGGGCAGAAAACGCATCAAATCCCATCGTGCCATTGATGCCGCCGTGAAAAAAAGAAGTGTGATAGCCCTGTTTCTTGAGTATGCTGCCCAGCCCTGCAATATCATTGTTCTGGTACATACTGTTGACATAGGGCTCATCCATTAAGGATGGAATGCCGGCCAGTATGGCGGGTAAAGCTTCTATGGATCGTCTTCCGTTGGCATAGCACTGAGTAAAGAAAAGACCCTGTCCGGCCAGACTGTCAAGGAATGGTGTATATCCGTCGAATGGGTTGCCATAGCCTATGTATTCCCGGCCAAAGCTTTCAAGAATAATGATCACAATATTATCCTGTCTGCGATCTGCAGAAATGGATGAAGAATCGGAAAGCGCGGGGCCTGATCTTTCCTGCTCAATACGAAGAAGACATTCTTCGTCTGACGGAAAGTAGTTTTTAGTCTCAATGCTCCTGGACTGGATCGTATACAAAAAGGAGAAAGGTGTATTAAGAACCAGATGGCCTAATTTTACCGGGGTGACGGTAAACGCCTGCTTTAGTGTAATAGGTCTTTTGTCCGTAGTGCCGCGTAATATCAGAATACAAAGACCTATGGCAAATGCAAGTACAATATATGGGGTGTAAGCAGCGGTTCTTTTATCTTTTCTGACAGAAGAAAGTGAAGGGTAGCATTTATAGATAACTATGGCTGCCGCTATGGTTAATAGCGGAACAGGCCAGTAATTGATCATCAGCTGGAGCGCCTGATTTAGTATGTCATTGGCCATTCTGAGCAGGTCAAAGGTTGATCGTTTACCCGTAAACTTGAAGTATTCGGAGTCGCTCAGATTGAGAAATATAAACGGAATATTGGTCAGGAGAAACCAGCCTTTCAGGAAACGCTGGTACCCTCCGGAGCTTAGTTTCCGGATTGGCAGAAGGCTTAAGAAAATAAAGGGCAGATTGATAGCGGTTACGGCAATGAGGTCGAAGCGGAGTCCCAGGATGAAGCCCTTTAGTAATGAGGTTACTGACGCATCGGAGAAATAGGGATAATTGCTCAGAAAGAAATACAATCTGATGAAAGAGTATAGTACAAGTACTATGGCTAGTCTTTTTATGAGCAATATGTATTGTCCGCGGGTCACCTGCGATCTATAAACGGATGAGAGCATAATTAAAGTGCGATAACACAAGATGATATTTCTTCTGTTACCGCACATTGGGGGGAAACTTCTGTAAAGTCTCCGCCGGGATTTACTTAATGTAGTTTTTTCTCTTAAGTATGGTTTCCGTAAACTTTATATCGTGTTCGGAATTGAATGACTTGAAAGGAAGATATATGAACTGGGCTTTTGACAGCACAAAAAGAAAGTAGTCTTTACCTTTCTTCGCTTCTTTGATCTGAGCCCACTGAATCGGGCTTCCCTGCTTCACATTAAGCTTAATGAGAATCTGGCGGCTGTCTATTTCATAGCTCAGCTTCTGAAACATAATCTGGTTTTGTTCGAGCTGGCTGACTCCGGTAAACTGTATAACCCAGAAAAGTATGTATAGTAATAACAGTATCAACGGAGATATAATGAACCACAAGGCATATTTGGGAAATACAAACGCCAGACAGGCTATGGCAACGGGAATCGCAAAAATCCACCATTGTTGTCTGAGGAGATTTATCAATCCGATTTTGATGTAGGTGCTTTTAGGTAATTCGTATTTTTTGGTTTTTACTATCATTTTTACTTCACTTTTCTAAGGTCGCGCAAAGATAATGTATTTCTTTCAATTTTATTTTCTGTTTTGTTTCCCGGAAGGGACGCTGTTGAATTTATATGGCTTTCAGGCTTAGATCAAGACTTTTGATCGAATGAGTAAGGGCTCCGACGGAGATATAATCAACGCCTGTTTCTGCAATATCGACAATTGTTTCTTCCGTGATCCCGCCGGAAGCTTCCGTCTCATATCGTTTATTTATCATCCGGACAGCTTCTGTCATTTCTTCCACAGACATATTATCCAGCATGATGCGGAATATACCTCCGGTGTCAAGAGCCTCCTGAACTTCTTCGAGACTTCTGGTTTCCACCTCTATTTTGAGTGTTTTGCCCGTACGTTGGAGATATTCATTGGCAGCCTGAATGGCCTGGCCTACCCCGCCGGCAAAGTCAATATGGTTGTCTTTAAGAAGGATCATGTCATACAGGCCAAACCGGTGGTTGACACCCCCGCCGATTGCTACCGCCCACTTTTCCGGAATGCGGAAGTTTGGTGTTGTTTTGCGGGTATCTAGTAACCTTGCCGATGTGTGGGATATCAGCCTGGCCAGCTTATTGGTATAGGTAGCGATTCCGCTCATGCGCTGCATGCAGTTTAGCACAAGACGTTCACTTTTGAGAATATCCTGAATGTCGCCATGAACGGCAAAGGCTTTTTCTCCGAAACGTACCTGATCCCCGTCCTTCTTATAAAAGTCAATATGGATATCCGGATTGACAAAATTGAATATATGTCTGGCAAGCTCGATTCCGGCCAGAATTCCGTCGTCCTTTATGTATAGCTGGGCTTTGCCTTTTTCATTGGCAGGAATGCAGGAGAGAGAAGTATGATCGCCATCGCCTATATCTTCTTTTATGGCTTCGGAGATAAAATGAAGAATGGAGTTTTGATTTAGATAATTCATTGTTTGCAGAGTAAGAAAAAAAGCTCCGGTTTTTTTGAACCGGAGCCCCATGAAAGAATTACCGGCATCACTCTTCGCTGAAATTGAGTGTGTCTATGAGGTAATTGCCTTTAAATTGTTTTATAAGTATATACACTCTGAAAGAACCTTTGCTATGAGAGTATTGCCCGATCGCATATTTCACTCCCTCTTTGCTTGCTCCCTGATGAATGAGCTCGAATCCGGTCGGCGGATATTTCCGGAAAAAATCTTTCATGACAAATTCAGCCTGAGTACGGCTGTAATTGCCTTTTTCTCCACCCAGGCTGATCTCCACAAAGTCATTGAAAAACTTTGTTAAGGATTTGGGGTTAGCCTGTGCAAGGGAAACTTTTGTATTGGATAGCACCTCGTTCTGAGCTGCACCATCCAGATGCATAAGATACATCCCGAGGAAAAACACCGTGAAAATGGTTAGTTTCTTATTCATGACCGGAATTTATCTGCAAATTATCAATACTGCCAAAATTATGCCAATGTTTCCTCTATTTCAAATCTAAAATCTTTATTTTGAATATGTATATTTGTACTATGGATAAGAAAGTACTTTTAATGATACTGGACGGCTGGGGATTGGGTACAAACCCCAACGTGTCCGCTATTGCTTCGGCAAATACACCCTTTATAGATTCGGTTTTTAAGAAATATCCCCACAGTAAGCTGGAAGCATCCGGGCTTGCCGTCGGATTGCCTGAAGGTCAGATGGGAAATTCAGAAGTTGGTCATATGAACCTTGGAGCTGGACGTGTTGTATACCAGGATCTGGTTAAGATAAATAAGGCTGTAGAGGAAAACACGCTCGGTAAAGAAGAGACGCTGCAGAAAGCATTTGACTATGCAAAGAAGAATAACAAGAATATTCACTTTATCGGACTGGTATCAGATGGAGGTGTGCACTCGCATATAAAGCATCTGAAAGGCTTGTGCTCTATTGCGGCAGAGCAGGATCTTAAGAATGTATACGTGCATGTCTTTACGGATGGCCGCGATACTGACCCGAAGAGCGGACTGGGATTTGTAAGAGATCTCAGAGACCATATGGATAAAACTACCGGAAAAGTAGCCTCACTGATCGGCCGTTATTATTCAATGGATCGGGATAACCGTTGGGAACGGGTGAAGCTTGCCTATGATCTTCTTGTAAAAGGCGAAGGAGAAAAGACAAAAGATGTGCTTAAAGCGATCGAAAAGTCGTACGAAGAAAAAGTAACTGATGAATTTATCAAACCGGTAGTGGTTGTTGATGATAATGACAAGCCGCTGGCCACCATCAAAGAGGGGGATGTTGTATTGTGCTTTAACTTCCGTACGGATCGCGGCAGGGAAATTACGATAGCGCTGACTCAGAAGGATTTTCCTGATCAGGATATGGAGAAGCTTGATCTTTATTACCTGACCATGACCAATTATGATGACACATTTGAGGGAATCAAGGTAATTTTTGATAAGGATAATCTGAATAATACGCTTGGAGCTGTATTGGAATCTGCCGGAAAAAAACAGATCCGTATCGCTGAAACGGAGAAATATCCGCATGTTACCTTCTTCTTTTCAGGAGGACGGGAAAAGCCTTTTGAAGGAGAAAACAGATTGCTTTGCCCTTCGCCCAAAGTGGCCACCTATGATCTTGCACCGGAAATGAGCGCTCTGGATATAAGAGATGCCATCGTGCCTGAGATAGAGAAAAAGAGCGCGGATTTTATTTGTCTGAATTTTGCTAATCCGGATATGGTCGGACATACCGGGGATTTTGAGGCAACAGTTAAGGCGTGCGAGACAGTCGATAAATGCGCGAATGCTGTAGTAACAGCAGCGCTTAATAATGGATATGCATCCATTATTATTGCTGATCACGGTAATGCCGATATCATGCTCAATGAAGACGGATCCCCGAATACTGCTCATACCACGAATCTGGTTCCATGTATTCTGGTAGATTCCTCTTATGACAAACCGCTTAAGGATGGAAAGCTTGGCGATGTGGCCCCCACAATTCTGGAGCTGATGGGCGTAAAGCAGCCTTCTGAAATGACAGGTGTTTCTTTGTTGTAGATTGCTGTTTGCTATAAATATGCAGGAGGCTGTCTGTGTACACGGGCAGCCTTTTATGTTTTGGGGACGGTGCTGCTTTTAATAAAGCAGGAAAGCCCGACGTCTGTTTGGGGGTGTCCACAGGCAAACAGTCCCTGTTTTCACGGAGAGTGATGGTTCTGCTCCTTGGATATTCCATCGCAATAACATGTCCGTAGTTGTATAGTTATTGTAATTTCTGTTTGAGATGGAACAAAGGTCTGCCAGCTTATTTCTATATTGAGCTAATTTTATTTTTTATACAATATATGCAGCAGCATTTCAGGCAACGAATAGAATATTTTGAAAAGGAGAAAAGTAGTCTTTCCTCCCGGAGCAGTCGATTGTCTGCTATTCGCTTATTCCTCTTCGTTGTGTTCATAGTACTATCGGTATGGTTTATCAGGAAACAGGATTATGCGTATGTTTTTTTGTCCGGAGTAGTTTTTCTTTGTGCCTATCTGCCTGTGGTAATCTGGCATCGCCGCATAAAAGCCGGTATAACGGAAAATGAAATTCTGATACAGATTAACCGGCAGGAAATAAACCGCCTCGAAGGAAATCTCGGAGAGCTTGATTCGGGTATCCGGTTTTACTCACTCTGTCATCCGTATGCCAAGGATCTGGATATTTTCGGAGATGGTTCCCTCTTTCAGTTGCTGGATCGCTGTTTTACAGAAAGCGGACAGCGCAGGCTGGCATATGCATTGACATCCGCCAGGAAGGTTAATGAAATAAGTGAATATCAGAAAGCGGTACAGGAAGTCAAAACGGAAATAGATTTCAGACAGCATATGCAGATGCTGGGAAAAAAGAACCGGGTGGGTGAACAAGCTCAGAACCTGCTCCTGGACTGGTTTGCGTCAGAAGATGCATTAACGTGGCAAAAGCGTACGCGCTGGCTCGTCATTTTCGCAAACGGACTTACATTATCTGTGATTATAGCTGCTTTTTTCTTTATAGGCTGGCAATGGCTGCTGGTGCCATTTGCCCTGAATCTGTATTTATTAAGGCTCAATAGAAAAAAAGTCCGTGCTGTAATGGAGCATACGGATAAAAATACTCCTTTCCTACAGGGGCTGAGCCAGTTGTTGAAAAATATTGCGCGTAGAGATTTTAAGTCAGAGCGCCTGACTGCAATCAGGAAAGCATTGCAGATAAATGGACTTACCGCCTCTACGCTTATCAAATCGCTTGCCTTTCGTTTTGAAATGCTCGAGTATACCAGAAACCCTTACTTTTATCTCATAGCCAACGGAACATTTTTGTGGGAACTGCACTGGATGACGAGCATTGAACGGTGGCGATTACTGGTTCGTCCGCATGTGGAGAACTGGCTTAATGCATTGAATGAATTTGAGGTTATAGCAAGCTTTGCCGGAGTTGCTTATGCCAATCCGGACTGGATCTTTCCCGAGATAACGAATGAACGGTTCTGCTACTCTGCAGAAAATCTGAGCCATCCTTTGATTTTCTCTCCAAACAGGGTTGCCAATAACTTTTCTATGTGTCAGCCTGGGGAAACCTGGGTCCTTACCGGAAGCAATATGTCTGGCAAAAGTACTTTTCTCCGTACGCTGGGTCTGAATGCGGTGCTGGCGCTTGCAGGAGCGCCGGTGTGCGCAAAGACGATGATGATTTCTCCCATGAGGGTTTTTTCATCTATGCGTACAGAGGATAATCTTCAGGAAAGTACCTCCTCTTTTTATGCGGAGCTTAAAAGGCTGAAGCAGCTTCTTGATTATCTGAACGGCGAGGAACCTGTTTTTTATCTGCTGGATGAAATCCTCAAAGGAACAAATTCTGCTGACCGGCAGGCAGGTAGCAAAGCGCTGATTCGGAAACTACAGAATCAGAATGCCTCGGGAATTATTGCAACGCATGATCTGGAGCTGGGTGCTTTGCATTCGTTATATCCGGATACGGTGTTCAACTACAGCTTCAATAGTACCATTCATGACGGAGAGCTGTATTTTGACTATACGCTTCACAAAGGGATTTGTCATAGCTTCAACGCAACAGAGCTTATGAAGAAGATTGGTATCGATATATGTCCTGAAGACCGGTGTTAATTATCATCGGTCTTCAGATAGTTGACCGGGACAGGTATTGTAGTACATAAATTCAAAATGTACCTTTGTCCCTGCAAAGAAACAGATGATAGTAAATGAATTTTTACAGTGATTTTAAAATAGGAATCCTTGGCGGCGGTCAGCTGGGACGGATGCTGATTCAGGCAGGTATTGATTTTAATCTGGAGTTTTCCATAATGGACCCGGACAAAGAAGCGCCCTGCAGGCAATTGGTACAGGAGTTTTTTAACGGGGATCTTACCGATTTTGATCAGGTATATGCATTTGGCAAAGGTAAAAATCTGGTTACTATTGAGATTGAGAATGTAAATGTGGAGGCGCTTGAGCTTTTACAAAAAGAAGGTGTATTGATTTATCCTCAGCCGGAGGTGATTCGTACCATTCAGGATAAGCGGCTGCAAAAGCAGTTTTATAAAGAGCATAATATCCCGACATCAGAATTTGTGCTGGTTGCGGACAAGCTGGAGATTGCGCAGCATACGGCTATGCTTCCGGTTTTTCAGAAGCTGGGCAAGGCCGGCTACGATGGAAGAGGGGTTGCCAGAATTCAGAATCCCGAAGACATCGACAACGCGCTGGAGGGTCCTGCTGTGCTGGAGAAGCTGGTTGATTTTGAAAAGGAGCTGTCAGTTATTGTGGCCAGGAACAGGAAAGGAGAAGTTGTTACATATCCTGTAGTGGAAATGGTTTTCCACCCTACTGCGAATCTGGTTGAGTTCTTGTTTGCTCCTGCGCAGATTACCGAATCACAGGAACGGAAAGCAAGAGAAATTGCCTGCAGAGTAATCGAGTCGCTGGATATGGTGGGATTGCTGGCGGTGGAAATGTTTCTTGACAGAAAAGGTGATATATTGGTCAATGAAGTTGCTCCGAGGCCGCATAATAGCGGGCATCAGACAATTAAAGCCAATTATACATCTCAGTATGAGCAGCATCTCCGTGCCATTCTGGATCTGCCTTTGGGCCAGACCAATCTGAAAAAGCCGGCGGCAATGATCAATCTGCTCGGAGAGCCCGGATTTGAAGGTATGGCCATCTATGAAGGCCTGGGAGAAGCATTGGATCAGGATGGTGTATATGTGCACCTATATGGAAAGAAAAAAACAAAAGCCTTCAGGAAAATGGGGCATGTAACGATTCTTGATGAGAACGTTGACCGGTTAAAAGAGAAAGCAAACTTTATTAAGCAAACTATAAAAGTAAAAGCATGAGCACACCGTTGGTAGGTATTATAATGGGAAGCCAGTCCGACCTGAAAGTAATGAGTAAGGCGGCAGAGATTCTGGAAAAACTGGATGTCCCCTTTGAGGTTACCGTTGTTTCGGCACATCGTACACCGCACCGGATGGTGGAATATGCCTCAGCAGCCGATGCAAAAGGGCTGAAAGTGATTATTGCCGGAGCCGGTGGCGCTGCACATCTGCCGGGTATGGTTGCATCCCTTACTGTGCTGCCTGTAATCGGTGTACCTGTCAAATCGTCCAATTCCATTGATGGCTGGGATTCCGTTCTTTCAATTTTGCAAATGCCGGCAGGAGTGCCGGTTGCTACTGTGGCCCTTGACAATGCCACCAATGCGGGAATTCTGGCTGCACAGATTGTGGCTACAGCCGATGACAAGCTGAAAAAACGGATTGCCGGCTATAAAAAAGAGCTGGAGCAGAAGGTAATGCTGTCTGTGGAAGCGTTGAATGAAAAAGGCTACAAGGAGCTGATCTGATCATTTTTTTTTGTAAAACGGCAATGATTGATTTTTCTCCGATTCTGAGCGCCGAAGGACTGATGAGCCTTTTGACGCTTACCCTTATGGAAATCGTTTTGGGAGTAGACAATATAATCTTTGTTTCTATTCTGGCTTCCCGATTAAAAGCTGAACAGCAGCAAAAAGCCCGAATGATAGGAATCAGTCTCGCACTGATTGTACGCTTGTTGCTTCTTTCCGTGATCACATACATCGTGAAGTGGAATCAGCCTCTGATGACTATCAGCGGGTTTGATCTCAGCATCCGGGATCTTATTCTTTTGCTGGGAGGAGGTTTTCTGATATACAAGAGTACCACAGAAATACATGATAAGCTGGAAGGCAGCACCCATGAGCTGGATAATACAAAAGTATATTCCATGGCTTCGGTAGTAATGCAGATTATTCTGCTGGATATTGTTTTCTCCTTCGATTCTATTTTAACAGCAATCGGGCTTGTTGATCACTTGATTATAATGGTTATTGCGGTTATTATCAGCATGATTGTAATGCTGGTATTTGCCAAGTCAATCAGTGACTTTATTGAAAAGCATCCGACTGTGAAAATGCTTGCCCTTTCGTTTTTATTGCTGATTGGCATATTGCTGGTCACAGAAGCATTTCACCAGCATGTGCCCAAAGGATATATTTACTTTGCGATTGCCTTCTCCCTGTTTGTGGAATTGCTTAACCTGAAAATGCGGAAGAAAGCGCAAAAGCCTGTCAGACTGAAAACCAGGTATACGGTGACAGATGAGGATAAAAAATCATAATTAATCAGAAAGAAGCATGTTAGTGACTATTGAAAACAGTTTTCTGAGACTGAGTGTCAAAGGTAGTGGGGCAGAAATGGTCAGTTTGTGTCATCTGGAGAATAACCGCGAATATTTGTGGCAGGGTGACCCCTCTTTCTGGCCCCGGAGAGCTCCGGTACTTTTTCCTGTAGTAGGCAAATTGAATCAGCATACATACAGAATTGACGGAAAGAGCTATACGCTGCCGCAGCATGGCTTTGCAAGAGATAAAACATTCGATCTCGTGGCAGGTACCGATGATAAACTTGTATTTCAGCTGAGAGATGATGAAGAAAGCCGGAAAAATTATCCATTCCTTTTTAAGCTTTTTATATGCTATCAGCTGATCGGCAACAAGCTGCTTGTAACGTATGAGGTGAAAAATCCCGATCAGAAAGAGCTGCTGTTTTCTATAGGGGCTCATCCCGGATTTGCGCTGGACTCGAGGGACGGCAATACCCTCGATGAGTTTTATCTTGAATTTGAGGAAAAGGAAAATGTGGAACGTTACCTGCTGAAGGAAGGATTATTTAGCGGGGAAAAAGAAGCAGTGCTGACTGATTCGGCTATCCTTCCCCTGAATTATAAACTGTTTGAAAAAGACGCGATTGTATTGAAAGATCTGAAATCTTCAGCCGTCAGCCTGAAATCCCGTTCGGGAGATTATAATCTGAAATTCGGATTTGAGAGCTGGCCGCATTTTGGCATCTGGACACCTAAAAATAATGCTCCTTTTCTTTGTCTGGAGCCATGGCAGGGATTGGCGGATACCTATGAGTATACCGGGGAGTTTGCGGGCAGGGAGGGTGTGATAATCTTACCGGCCGGAGAATCTTTTAAAAGAAGCTATTCAATAGAGATCATGGACTGAAAGAAAAGCCTGTGATCTCTATTGAAAAATTACTTAAGCTTTAGTCAGTACTACCCTGTGAGGAGGCGGAATCTGTATACCGGCATCATCAAACCGGTATTTTACCTGTTCGTACAGGTCACAACCCAGCTCAAAGGCATCCGGCGGATTGCGGGTCCATATCCAGGCTCTCAGATTAATGCATGATTCGCCCCAGCTGATAACACGAACAATTACCTGGGGGATATTTTCTGCGATCTGCTGGGCTGTCCGGACATCGATACACTTCGGATGATTGATAGCGGTTTCCTGAATAATACTTTTTGCCAGTGCTATATCATCGGAAAGCCCTATCCTGAATTCCATGATCTTGCAGATTTTTTCATCGATAATCGTAAAATTGGTAACCGTATCATCGCTGATGACAGCATTGGGTATAACAATACGCTTATTCTCAAAATTACGAATCACAGTATGGCGAAGTGTGATGTCCTCTACAATTCCGACATGTATTCCTACCTGGATCCGGTCATCGACCCGGAATGGCTTGAAGATCGCAATAAATATTCCGCTGATAATATTGGAAAAAGCCTTTTGCGAAGCAAATCCGATTATGGCAGCCATAATACCGGCCCCGGCAAATATGGATAATGAAAGGCTCCTAAGGGTAGGCATGGAGTATACAGCCAGGCCGATCCCGATTACATAAATAGCGCTTACCAGCAGGTGTTTTATGATATTGTACCGGGACAGATCAACATTGATCAGTTCAGCTGAGCGGTTAAAGAACCTGTTCAGTATTGCTTTGACAATTCTTCCCAGGATAAATGTGAGCGCCAGAATGATCAGAAAAGTAAGGAGGTATTGCCAGTTGTTTTCCAGCTGTGTTCCGTCCAGTATATTATTCATGATTCCAAACTTTCTCCAAAAGTATAAAATTTGACGAATTGAGACCAGCAGCCGTCTGCTTATACCTTTCGGCTGTAATCCCTGTAAAATTCTTGTTTTTTGCGGACAGCATCAAAATCCTCGCCAAACGGATCAGCCGGATCAATAAGAGAAGAAAATTGCGTCTGGTAAATAGGTTTTCGGAGTCTTCTGATACGATTTTGCTGTGCAAAGCCAGGGCAAAAGAAATTCAGATCAGTCCAAAAAATCGAAAATATTCTATACGGCCTTCAACCTTTTGATTTTTCATTTTATCCTGTATTTTTGCAAATCCAAGTCAATTACGCTGCAATAGGTAGTTGATTTATAAAGAAGAGGGGAGAGAATAGGCTCTGAGAACCTCTAGCAACCTATCCGGGTGGAAAAGGTGCTAAATCCTATCCCGCAAAGCGGGATCTATAAATTGATTATCGCCATGACAATTAACATTCTTTTTCCTGAGATAGCAAGACAAGCGGCGCTTCCCGCCGGCAAGCTTCCCTTCATTTTCTGCAAAAGATTACTCTGTTGTTGATGCTGGGCTGTGTACTTATATACTATGTGAGGAAAATAACTGAATCTGATCTGTGGAAAATCATCTCTATAAACATACATCTCCCATAACACTTGAATCGGGCAGAGTTTTAAGTGAACTGGAAATAACCTATACAACGTACGGCAAGCTGAATGAGGATAAAAGCAATGTGGTGTGGGTATGCCACGCTCTGACTGCCAATGCAGACGTAATAAGCTGGTGGTCGGGCCTGGTTGGTGACCGGAGGCTGTACAATGGCGAAGACTATTTCATCGTTTGCGCAAACATACTCGGAAGCTGCTACGGAACTACAGGACCTTTGAAAATGAATCCGGAGACAGGTGAGCCTTATTACCTTGATTTCCCTCAGTTCACTATCAGAGATATTGTAGCAGTACATAATATACTAAGAAAGCATCTTGGTATAAGTCACATTCATACCTGCATAGGTGGATCGCTCGGAGGACAGCAGGCAATGGAGTGGGCTATTATGGAACCTGAGTTGTTCAGCTATCTGATTCTGATGGCGACCAATGCATTTCATTCACCCTGGGGAATTGCCTTCAACGAGTCCCAGCGCATGGCTATCAGTGCCGATAAAACCTGGACGGAACGAAGACCGGATGCCGGTGCGGAAGGTCTGAAGGCTGCAAGAGCTGTTGCTCTTTTGTCCTACCGGAATTACAGTACCTATCAGTTTTCCCAGTCGGAAAATGATGTGGAAAAGACAGAAGGCTTTAAAGCTATTTCTTATCAGAATTATCAGGGAGAGAAGCTGGTAAAGCGTTTTAACTGCCACTCCTATTACTATCTGACCAAGGCGATGGACTCCCACAATGTGGGCAGAGGCCGGATTTCTGTACAGAATGCCCTGAAGCAGATCCGTGCAAAGACATTGTGCATAGGTATCAGGACAGACCTGCTTTTTCCGGTGAGTGAGCAAAAAGTGCTGGGGCATGGTATTCCGGATGCTGTGTACAAAGAGATTGATTCTCTTTTCGGGCATGATGGTTTTCTTATCGAAACAGACAGAATTACAGAGCTCATTACAGATTTTTATAAGCAAAAGGCAGTTAACGTATAAGTGGAATCAGATTATTCCATTGAAAAAATAGTCCGATAAATAGACTCTGGTTGTATTAAACTGCATTTTTTGGCGTTTTAACTTTCGTAGCAATGCGTTTTTGTAATGCCGGAAAAGTATTATAAATTCAGGCAGTTTTAATGGACAATTAAATGTATTTCCTGTTATGAAACAGGAAGGAATAATTTTTGTGCAGTCTCAAAATGCGTTTGCAGGTAATCAATATTAACAGAGTTAAAGTCTAATTGCTGATTTTATGAAAAAAGGTTTGCTTATTACGCTCGGCGTAATCGCTTTTATTTTTGTTTCCTTGTTACTGATTCCCGTTCTGTTCAAAGACCAGATCAGGGCAAAGATTGAAGAAGAAGTTTCCAAGACGATCAATGCTACCATCGTGCTGCATCCTGAAAAAGTCAGCCTTTCTCTTCTCAAAAACTTTCCCAATGCTACGATCTCGGTGGATGATTTTGCTATTATCGGGAAAGCAGAAGGTTTCCGGGGCGATACACTCTACTATGCAAAGTCAACCAGACTGGTTGCCGATATCATGAGCATTATAAGCGGAGACAAGATAAAAATAAAAGGATTGCTTCTGGATCAGCCTTTGATTCTTACCAGATTTACCGCTGATGGCCGGATGAGCTGGGATATTGTCATTTCTTCCGGAGAAGAAGAGGAAGCACCGGTATCAGAAGAACCGTCTGAGTTTAATATCGGTATTGAAAAGTGGGAGATACGCAACGGACGCATTATTTATGAAGATCTGTCGATGCCGGTTTATACGGAGCTAAAAGGATTTGATCATACAGGAAGCGGAGATCTGACCCAGGAGATATTTATAATGGATACCTGGACGAAAGTGGCCAAAACATATGTGGTTTTTGAAGGTGTAAAATACCTTGATGCCGCGGAGCTGGAGCTGGCCGTGAAGATGGATATGAATTATGATAAGATGATTTTTAAGTTCCTTGACAACTCATTCAGGGTTAATAATTTTATTATGGGTATGGATGGTGAGATCGCTATGCCGTCAGATGATATTAATTTTGATATTACCTATCACGCCAGAGAAACATCTTTTAAAACCTTGCTTTCACTTGTGCCGGCTATCTATGCCAAGGATTTTGAAACTATTAAAACAGAAGGCTCTCTGAGCTTTGATGGCTGGGTAAAAGGAACCATGAATGATTCGCTGATGCCCGGATATGCGTTAAATCTTGTGGTTAATGATGCCATGTTCCAGTATCCGGATCTGCCGACAGCAGTAAAAAATATTGGTATCGACCTGCATGTATTGAATGAAGATGGCGTAATCGAGAATATAGTTGTTGATCTGAAGAAGTTTCATATGGAAATGGGCGGCAATCCGGTAGACGCCCGTTTGTTTTTAAAGGGGCTTGAGCCATCAGAGATTGATGCCAATGTGCTGGCAACCATAGATCTGGAAGATATTACCCGCATATATCCCGTTGACAGCATTGAGCTCAAAGGCTTATATGCACTTGAGGTGAAGGCCAAAGGAATATATAGCGAAACCACCATGCCTCAGGTAAATGCCGTGATGTCCATGAAGAACGGATATGTCCGGTCGCTGGCAGTGGCCGAACCTCTGGAAGATATCAATTTTAGGGCAACTGTTTTGAATGACAACGGAACTCTGGAAGCCACGAAGATTCATCTGGAAGATTTTAACATGAAGCTCCAGGATGAGCCTTTCAATATGAAGGCATATGTGGAAAATCTGGACAATCCCAAATATGACGTGCATTTAAAGGGAATTCTTGATCTGGGAAAACTGACCAGGCTCTATCCTCTGGAAGATATGACCGTATCCGGCAGAATCGTTGCCGATGTTGCAACCAAAGGGGTAATGTCGGATATTGATGCCGGCAATTATCTGAACACGGCCACTTCGGGAACAATGGAAATGAAAAATATCGTGTATTCAAGTCCTGACTTTCCTCAGGGGATGAAGCTCACAACAGCCAGCTTTTCATTGAATCCGGATAAAGCGACCATCAATTCGATGAAAGGGTATGTTGGTAAGAGTGATATTGATATAGATGGCTATGTCAGCAACTACATGGGTTATCTGTTTGGTGCGGCAGATTCGACAATCAGGGGAAAAATGAATTTCCGGTCATCTGTTTTTGATGTCAATGAATGGATGACGGACGAGGAGGAAGCGGTGGCTGAAACAGAGACTGCGGCTGATACAGGTATTGTACTGGTACCGAAAAATATTGATTTTGTGCTTGGCACTTCTATTAAAAAGGTATTGTATACCAATATGACTCTGGAGAATCTGACTGGTGATATCATCATTAAAGAAGGAGTGGCCAAGCTGGAAAAGTTAGGATTTAACACACTGGGAGGCTCTGTCATTGCTAATGGATTTTATGATACAAAGGATGAAAAAGCTCCTAAGTTTGATATGGATTTTGATCTCAGAGAATTAGGGATAAAAGAAGCGTACAGCACGTTCAATACAATAAAATCTTTTGCACCGATAGCACAGAATATAGAAGGTAATTTCTCGACGAAGATGTCGCTCGGAGGAAATCTTGATAATGCAATGAGTCCCGTGATGGAATCTCTTTATGGTGGCGGAGCACTTTCTATTGCCTCGGCGACTCTTCAGGGAGGAAAGGTATTTAAAGGTATTGAAAGCGTAACTAAAATGGCCAACGTGCTTCCTTTGCAGCTAAAAGATGTGCTGGTACAGTTTGAGGTCAGTGAAGGAAAAATCGCCGTAAAGCCGTTTGATATCAAAGCGGGGAATACCAAAATCAATGTTCACGGCAATCAGAGTATTGCCGGAGCCCTTGACTATATGATTAATATGGATGTGCCGGCAGGTGTTGTCGGATCACAGATTAATTCTGCTATCAGCAGTCTTACAGGTAAATCTGTTGCCAATAGTGATCGTATCAATCTTGATCTGAAAGTAGGTGGTACATCCGATAGTCCTAAAATTACGCTGGCTGGAAGTTCTTTGACGGGCGGATCTGCATCTGTTAAGGAAACAGTGAAAGAAGCAGTGAAGGATAGAGTGAAAGATGAGTTGAAAAATAATGAGGAACTGAACAAAGCCAAGGCAGAGCTGGAAGCCAAGAAAAAAGCAGAGGAAGAAAGAATCAGGAAAGAGACGGAAGAAAAGCTTAAGGCAGAACAGGAAAAGGTGAGAAAAGAGGCAGAGAATAAAGCGAAGGAAGCTTTGAAAAAACTGCCGAAGTTTTGATCGTATAGAAGCTTATATGAAAAGCGTTGCTGATTGATAGTTGGCAGCGCTTTTTTTATGCTCCAAAAGTATTTAGAAGCTTTAATGTTTAAACATATGTAGTTTTCTGATAACGATCCGGTTACCTGTATGACTGCATAGTGTATTTACGGTTGTTTTTAATTTTTATACCATATGAAAAATCTGTTTTTAGTATCTGCATTCTGTTTGTTCATAATTCAGCAAACCAGCTTTGCCCAGATTAATGAATCGAAAATATATTGGGTCGGACATAGTCTGGTTGATGGCAAAAACTGGTCAGATCCCAATGCCAGAAACCTGATAGAGTTAATGGAGATATTCTCGGCGGCCTCTGGTAAAATGCACTCAAGCTACAGGCATACCATTCCGGGAGCTCCCATAGGCTGGAACTGGGGAGTGTCGGGTTCGTGGCACGATGTGCAAAATAAAATCAGGCCACTGACAGATCCTGCACATGATGACTATGGGACATTTGATGTTATGGTGGTTACGGAAGGTGTGAATATAGAATCAAGCTATGATGCCTGGGCAAGCGGATTTTATGCCCGTAAGTTCTATGCCGCGGCCAAGGCAGCAAACCCGGATACACGTTTATTCTTATACGAAAGCTGGCATCATCTGCAAGCCACTGATTTTAGGGATTTTTACGGCCCTGCCGAGACATTTGACTGGCGTGACTATATGCTGAGAGCTCGTCTGGTATGGGAAAAAATAGCGGATGAGGCTGCAGATCCGGCGGTATTGGATGCTGCTCCTGACCCGCACAATAACAGAGGGTCCTATGTATATATGGGTAGCGGACCTGACCCGGGTAATAGCAATGAAATTCTGGATATCAAAATCATTCCGACTGGTCAGGTGCTGGTAAAGGTCTTTGATCGACTGGCTGAAAACCGCAGTGAGGATAACTGGTCCTATGCAAATGCAGTACATAACGGAAGATTAAGCGAGCTGGACTTCTTTGAAAATCCGTATCTGAACTTCCCGGAGGACAGATCGACTACTGTACATGGCGGTCCTGTTGATGATATTCATGCGAGCCCGGTCTTAATTTATCTGAATGCGTTAACACATTATGCGGTTATTTACGGAGAAGATCCCAAAGATCTGCCACTTACCGATTATGTCCCCCAAAATATTGCTGCTATTTTTAAAGAAATTGTCTGGGATTGTCTCACCCCCCTAATTATTGGACGTTTCTTCCAAATCATTTTAGAAGATTTTGCTTATTATTTGCCTGCACAAAGGTAGCGAACACTTCCTTGCTGTCAAGGGCCTGACAAGTGCCTCGTACCTCGGCCCCCTTGACAACAACTCCGTTTTTCGCTCCGTTTTTGT